>TARA_R110000787_G_scaffold16622_78_pt1 | contig 41275 bp, 34 predicted proteins | sample TARA_R110000787 | Tara Oceans TARA_R110000787 (sample SAMEA4397920) | marine metagenome | biome: Polar Biome; feature: [DCM] deep chlorophyll maximum layer (ENVO:01000326); material: water (ENVO:00002006), including particulate matter (ENVO:01000060) such as... | depth 35 m | reverse complement strand
CGAAAGGCCGCCCAGGTAACTTTACCACCACCTGTTGCTTTCCAGAATTTCCGCAGGCCCATCCACAACGCGATCATCGAGAACAGGAAGACCCCACCGAACAGGGCAGCCATCGTGTTGTGCGGCATGATGCGATAGAAAGCGCCACTGCCGGTCTGGGTGGTGAACATCACCTCGGCCGAGCCGAAAGCCATGAACCCGCCGATGAAGGCCGCGACAGCCAGTGCCGTCAGCACGGCAATCACCAGACCATTGCGTTCAAATGCCGGTGCCAGAAAGCCCGGCCAGGCGTAACGGCCATAGCTTTCCGCCCGTACTTCCGCCATTGCGACCGGGAAGTTGATGCCGAACTCATGCGGCGGCGCATACTGGCAATCATGATAGCAGGCGCCACAGGCATGGCAGAGGTTCGACAGGTAGTCGATATCTCCTTCCGAAAAGGTCAGGCGTCGTTCAAGTGCCGGAAAGACCGCGCAGATACCTTCGCAATAGCGACAGGAATTGCAGATACCAGTCTGACGATGTGCTTCGGTGAGTGCCTCAGTTGCGAGCATTTCCTGCGGCCTCCCTGCCTGCAATGCGCCCGAAGACGCTGCCAATTGTCATGCCGATACCGGCCAGATATCCCTTGCCGAGAATATTCCCGGCCATGATTTCCCCGGATGCGAACATGTTCCCTGACGGCTTGCCGTCGGCCATGATCATCCGAGCATCCGAATTCACCTTCACACCGAGATAGGTGAAGGTAATACCGGGACGAAGCGAGTAGCCATAGAAGGGCGGCTTGTCGATAGGACGCGCCCAGTGGGTCTTGTTGATTTCCAGCCCTTCCGTATGGCAGTCGTCATGTTCATTATGATTGAAGTTCGTGCCCTTGCAGGCCTTGTTGAATTCTTCAACCGTGGCTTTCACCTTCGCACCATCCAGCCCCATGATCTCTGCCAGTTCCTCGATGGTATCCGCCTTGTCCGGCGGGAAGGGCGACGGCATGAAGGAATTGATCGACTTCTCGTCAATCAGCACATAACCGACCTGCTCCGGCTGAGCGGCAACCAGCCGCCCCCAGATCGCATATCGTTTCGGCCAGAAATCCTCGCCTTCGTCATAGAACCGTTCGCCATTGGCATTAACGACCACGCCGAACGGCACGCAATCCAGCCGGGTGATGAGACCACCGTCGAACTTCGGCGCACGCCCGTCGATGGCAACTGCGTGGCACTGTTTCGGATCGCCCAATATCTGCACGCCCCGGTCCATCATGATGCGCAGCACCCGCCCCTTGTTATAAGGCGTACCACGTATCAGGAAATTCTCCGCCGATGGTCCCCAGGCTTCCTTCAGCCAGTCGATATTGGCCTCAAAACCTCCGGAGGCCGCGATAAAGGCCCGGATGCTGATCGTTTCCGTGTCTTCACCTTTCTGCACGGTGACTGTTTTGGCAAAGCCATCGACAATATCCACATCGATGACTTCCGTATCATATTCAACCGTCACACCCAGACTGAGCGCCGTACGATACAGCGCGTTCAGCATCGCCTTGCCGCCCCCGAGGAAAAACGCATTGGTGCGGCTCAGTGTCAGCGTTCCCCCCATCGACGGCTGAAACAGGACACCCTGTTCATTCAGCCAGTCCCAAAGGTCTTTTGATTGCTCCAGCGTCATCTGCGCCAGCTTCATGTCGGTCTCGCCGTCCGTCACGCGCAGCAGGTCTTCCATGTACTCCTCAACCGGATAAGGCCCGGTCAGGACTTCATTAGCGCTGTCATGGGCGATCCGGCAATTGCGGGTATGGCGGGTATTCCCACCACGCCAGAATTTCGGCGCAGCCTCGACCAGAAGAACAGAGGCACCGTCACGCGCTGCGGTTATCGCTGCACAGACGGCGGCGTTACCGCCCCCGGCAACAAGGACGTCATAATTTCGTACGGTCATCAGTGCTTCCCCACTCCCGGACTGAACCGGGTTTGTCGATCCGTTTTGTCCAGACAATATAACCTGTCATTTTTGCGATGCAATCATCCGTTCCCGGCAATCCGGCTCAATACCAGACAACATCTGGCACTTTTGCCAGCCCGATGGAACCAAGGAAAACCGTCTGATTGCGAATGGAAACGGGAAGATCGATAGAACCTCGCGGGCCGGAGGATGAACGGCTGCCAAGTACGGTCAGGGCAAACTTCACTGCCGTGGCCGCACCGGATTTCAGGTAGCCTTTTGCTGCCAGTGCATCGACAGTTTCCGGCAGACCTGTGGTTCTTGTGTCCAGCTTCAGATTGGGCTGCAGGTCATGGTCGACACTGCCTTCCCCATTCGCGGCCAGCGCCAGATGCCCCCAGGTTGCTCGGAAATCATTGATGATCGCCCGCCCTCCGGTATCGCGCCACATCGTCACCATTTGTGACGGGGCACGCCCGGCAATCACGCCGGTCAGGTCTGCATCCAGTGCAAGCGCTTCCAGCCGCGAGCCCAGCGGCTGCCCGCGAAGCTGCGGCAGGATAAGGTTGGCAACTTCCATCCGGAGGTTCTTCGGACTTGTCGTTCCAAGGTTTCCAAGGTCCGAAAGACGCAACACGAACCGGCTGAACCGTCCGACTTCCTCAGCATTTGCGGTTGCGACAAGCCCGTCGGCCGACACATCGGCAGACTGAATCTGGCCGTCATTACCAATCATCACGCGCCCCAGCAGCGCCGTCGCCCTGACATCAAGTTCCGTACGCTGGTCGCCCTGCTGAATCAGCAGACTGTGCTGCCCGGATGGCTCGACCATGATGGTCAGGGGCGACCACGGAGTTGCCCAGGCCGCAGCAAAGGGTGTGGTCCATACGGTGACCCCTTTAGGCCCGGCGGTACGGACTTTCGGCTGGTCAATGGCCAACCGGACTTCACGGGGGAATCCGCTGATGGTGTAGCCCTGATAGGTCACTTCCATCCCTTCGGTGCGACGCTCGTCAATCCATGCCTGAAATCCGGCCTCTGTCCGGGCCGCCAGCAGATACCACCAGCCGGAATAGCCGGCGATGATCAGGAAGATGACAAGAACGGGAAAGACGATCAGTCTGCGCATGGTTACCAGAGGGATGTTTTGACGGACCTACGGTAACCCCTCTATAGAACATCTCAACCCGTCATCCCAGCCGACAGGTCACATCCCGACAATGGCACTACAGCGCACCGAAGCAGAAACCAACGCCCTCAGGGTAACTCTGGCCTCCTGGGCCTTTGTCCCGATCTGGTCGACCGGCTTTATCGGTGCCCGCATGGGCACACCCTATGCCGAACCACTCAGCTTCCTGACTTTGCGATTTGCCGTTGCCGCCGCCGGGCTTGCCCTGCTGGTCGTCATGACCCGCAGTGCCTGGCCACGCGACTGGCGCCAGACCGGCCATATCTGCGTCTTCGGACTGCTTGCTCATGGCGGCTATCTCGGGGCTGTCTTCGTAGCCATTCATATGGGCGTCACCGCCGGGGTCTCTGCCCTGATCGTCGGCCTCCAGCCCTTGCTGACCGGGCTTATTGCGCCCCGCCTGCTGGGCGAAACCGTCACATGGCGACAATGGGCCGGGCTGCTGCTCGGGCTTGCCGGCGTGGCCATGGTGGTCTGGCAGAAGATGGATTTCAGTCAGGGTGACGGGCTGGGCTTTGGCCTCTGCGTCGGCGGCCTGATCGCCATTACCGTCGGCACGCTGTACCAGAAACGCTTCTGCTCGGACATGCCGTTGCGCAGTGGGTCAGCCATCCAGTTCATGGCTGCCGGAACCGCAACGCTGGTCGGTGCCCTGCTGCTGGAGGATTTCCGGATTGAATGGACCGGCGAGTTTGTCTTCGCCTTTGTCTGGCTGGTGGTCGTGTTGTCCTGGGGCGCAGTCGGGCTGCTGCTGTTCCTGATCCATAATGGTGCCGCGACGAAAGTCACCAGCCTGTTTTATCTTGTCCCGCCCGTCGCAGCCCTGTTCGGCTGGCTGCTGTTTGATGAATCTTTGTCACCTCTCGCGATCATGGGCTTTGCCATCGCTGCCGGGGGTGTCGCACTGGTAACCCGTAAATGACCAAAACACCTGCTATCGACAACCCCATCTGGGTCTTTGCCTATGGCTCCCTGATGTGGCGCCCCGACTTTGATTTTCTGGAGGAACGTGACGGCACGCTCCGGGGCTATCACCGCTCGCTCTGCATCTATTCCTGGCATCATCGCGGCACCCAGGACTGCCCCGGTCTGGTCTTCGGCCTCGACCGTGGCGGGGCCTGCAAGGGCAAGGTCTTCCGTGTCGACCCCGCTAAATGGCCCGCCATTCAGAAATATCTCGACGACCGTGAAATGGTCACCGCCGTCTACGAGCCCCGCTGGCTGCGCGTCGACACCGCCGCCGGGCCGCTGAAAGCCTACAGCTTCATCGCTGTCCGCGACCACGCCCAGTATGCAGGCGTCCTCAGCATCGAGGAACAGGTCCGTTTCGTCCGGCAGGGCAAGGGCGTCAGCGGGATCAACATCGATTATGTCAGTTCAACGGTCGAACATATGCGTGACGTTGGTATCCGTTCAGCAAAGCTGGATGCACTGATGCGGGCGCTGGAGAAGTAAACATTCCGCATCCCGGTGCCGCCATCCTTCGAGACGCCTGCTGCGCAGGCTCCTCAGGATGAGGTTAGGTTACATGGCTCCTCATCCTGAGGAGCGCTGAAAGCGCGTCTCGAAGGATACCGGACAGAAACTCACCCGCATTTCGGGCATTGGCGGAAGGCAGTCCGGACTGCTCAAGCCCTCTCCCAGCCCTCGCAACCCCGCCAGACATGCCCCCTCGATTATCTATCGTCATCGGATACACGTCCTTTCAGTAACTGAACAAAAATCGAGCCGCAGAGCACCGAGAAAAAATTCAAAAAAATCAACTCCGACGGGACCCCGAATAAATAAGCGTAATCTCTATTAAAATACATATTTACACCAAACAAAAATATACTAGCCAAAAAGAAAAAAACATAATTTTTACTATTATTAAAATCTTTAAATGAATGAACCCCAAAAACAAAAGAACTCCCAATCAGCATCAAAATAGTGGAAGAGAAAAAAAACATTAAAATTAATAAAAATAAAAAGTTTATAAATCCAAATGAGGAGAAATTATTTTCAGGTTTTGCAAGAACAAAAAACGCAACACTAGTCACCACTGGTAGTAAAAAACCACGGTTTTGTTCAATCTTCCTGATAAACAACATTTAACAACCATCAATCTGTGCACCCCGAGCAGAATACAGTTTATAGTAAAATTTAGTGCTGTCAGGCAAATTCAAACCAGTCTCAGTTAGGATCAAAACCCAATCAGCATATTGAAGAACATTGCGGTTATGTGTTTCTCTGTGATTGAATCACCTGGAGGATGACCAGTGCCGCCATCATTCGAGACGCCTGCTGCGCAGCCTCCTCAGGACGAGGAGCCAGCAGGTTGTTCCGGGTCTGTCGAGATTGCCGGAGAGGTCCCGGGTAGCTGGTCTGCGGCCATCCCGGGACGACGAAAATATATCTTCGTCGCTGCTCTGCCGAAAGTCGCGACATCATCCTGAGGAGCGCTGAAAGCGCGCCTCGAAGGATACCAGACAGAAACTCACCCGCATTTCGAATAACCGCACTCCACACAACTGTCGCAACCTTCCTCGCGTTTCAGCGACAGGCCGCCGCATTTCGGGCATTGGCGGAAAGCGGTCGGGGCCGGGGACAACTGGCCGTCGGTCGATTTGCCGACCGTGAGGACCATGCGATCCTGCTGATGCTGGTTGTGATTTTCCTTGGTCGGGATGAAACCGATTTCGATCATGTGGCGTTCGATGACATCGCCGATAGCAGCAAGCAGAGAGGGCACATATTTGCCGTTGACCCACTGGCCACCCCGCGGATCGAAGATGGCTTTCAGTTCCTCGACCACGAAGGAGATATCACCACCCCGTCGGAAAACGGCGGAGATCATCCGGGTCAGGGCGACCGTCCAGGCGAAATGTTCCATATTCTTGGAATTCACGAACACCTCAAACGGGCGACGGCGGCCGTCCTGAATGACATCATTGATGGTGATGTACATCGCATGTTCGCTGTCCGGCCATTTCAGCTTGTAGGTGCCACCGGTCAGTTCTTCCGGACGTTCCAGCGGCTGGGTCATATAGACCACGCCGCCGGCATCAAACTGGTCGGCGGGGCGCACTTCCGGCACACCAAGCGGCAATTCCGGCTCTGACTTGTTTTCCGCGGCCTTCGGCTCAACCGACAGTACCGCACCGGTAATGTCGTTCGGGCGATAGGTGGTGCATCCCTTGCAACCCGTATCATAGGCCTTCATGTAGATATCCTTGAAGGCCTCAAAGCTGATATCTTCCGGGCAGTTGATGGTCTTCGAGATGCTCGAATCCACATATTTCTGCACGGCGGACTGCATGGCGATATGGTCTGACGGTGACAGCGACTGCGCATCAACAAAATAGTCAGGTAGCGGCGTGTCTTCCCCGAACATCTTGCGATAGAGGCGATAGGCGTAGTCGGAGACCTGTTCCTCGCGACGGGTACCATCCGGCATCAGGATATTGCGGCTGTAGGAAAAGCTGAACACCGGCTCCAGCCCCGATGAAACATTGTCTGCATAGAGCGAAATCGTTCCGGTCGGCGCGATGGAGGTCAGCAGGCTGTTGCGAATGCCAAAATGAGCAATGCCGTCCCGGATATCCTGATCCAGTTCCGCAACGCTTTCCCCTGCCAGATAGGCTTCCGCGTCGAACAGCGGGAACGCCCCCTTCTCTGCCGCGATATCAATGGAGGCGAGATAGGCTGACCGCCGCAATTCCCGCATCCATGTTTCCGCCAGATGGATCGAACGGGCACCGCCATAGCGGGTGCCGCACATGATCAGCGCATCCGCCAGCCCCGTGACACCAAGGCCAATCCGCCGCTTGGTCAGGGCTTCCTGTCGCTGTGCCTCCAGCGGGTAATTGGAGACATCAATGGTATTATCCATCATCCGCACCGCGTCGCGGACAATCGTATCCAGCAAGATCAGGTCCAGCTTGGCATCGGCCTGAAACGGGTTATTGACCAGCCGCGCCAGATTGACCGACCCCAGCAGGCAGGCACCATAAGGCGGCAGGGGCTGTTCACCACAGGGGTTAGTAGCGCGGATTTCCTCACAATAGCGGAGATTGTTGCGGGCATTGATCCGGTCGATGAAAATCACCCCCGGTTCCGCATAGGCATAGGTCGCCCGCATGATCCGGTCCCACAGGTCGCGGGCCTGAATATTGTCATAAACCACGCCGTCGAAGACCAGTTGCCAGGGCGCGTCTTCGCGCACCGCCCGGATAAAGGCATCGGTCACCAGCACCGAGAGGTTGAACATGCGCAGACGGCCCGGGTCACGCTTGGCATCCACAAAGGCCAGAATGTCCGGATGATCACAGCGCAAGGTCGCCATCATCGCACCACGGCGCGATCCGGCAGACATGATGGTGCGACACATGGCATCCCACACATCCATGAAGGACAGCGGCCCGGAGGCATCGGAGCCGACACTATGTACCGGCGCACCCTTCGGACGGATGGTCGAGAAGTCGTAGCCGATCCCCCCGCCCTGCTGCATGGTCAGCGCAGCCTCGCGCAGATTCTCGAAAATCGCGCTCATGTCATCGGGGATGGTGCCCATGACAAAGCAGTTGAACAGGGTCACCTTGCGGCCGCTGCCGGCGCCGGCCAGAATCCGCCCGGCTGGCAGGTAACGGAAATTCTGCATGCATTTCAGAAACCTTTCACGCCAGGCTTCCTGATCTTCCTCAACAGAAGCCAGCGCCGTTGCAACCCGGTTCCAGCTGTCGGCAATGGTACGGTCAACCGGGCGGCCAGCCTCGTCCTTCAGACGATACTTCATGTCCCAGATCTGTTGAGATATTGCAGCTATCTGCGCCATATGCGCGTTATTCCCCGGTATGTCGGCATTACAGAGATTCCGGCCAGCAAAGGGCTAAACCCAGCCCCGGCCCGGCCTCCGGTCTGATGATAATCATCCTCACAGGGGGATGAAAGCAACAGAAATGTTCTTGTTATGTTTCTTTCCGGTCAGCACCCGCAAGATGCTGTACCGGACTGGCAGCGTCCCCGGAGAAACCACATAACAAATCTGTTTCCTGCTCAATCACAGTCTCCAGACGTTCCATGAATTCAGCCCGGGCCAGCCCCGGCTGAATCGGCTCCAGAAACTTGATTGTCATAACACCGGGATGTTTCAGGAACGTCCGTCGTCCCCAGAACATACCGGTATTCAGGGCGCAGGGAACGACCGGCAACCCTGTGTTCTTGTACATCGCAGCAACCCCCGGCTGATAAGGCACATGCTGTCCGGGTGCGGTCCGCGTCCCCTGCGGAAAGATAATGATCTGCGATCCGTTCGCGGCAGCCGCACGGGTTTCCAGCACCAGATGCCGCAATGCACTGGCGCCCGCAGACCGGTCGACGGAAATCATACCGGCATGCAGTGCCATCCGGCCATAGATCGGCAGTTTTGTAAGTTCCTGTTTCAGGACAAAAACCGGGTCACTGAGAAACAGGTGAAACACCATCGTATCAAACGCCGACTGATGCTTTGCCGCAATAATGAACGGACCTTCCGGCAGATGCTCCAGCCCCGTGACACGCCACCGCAACCCGGCGGCGAATCTCAGCAAACCGGAGGTCATGCCTGTGAACAGCTTTGCACCATACTGCATCACACGACGCGACATCAGCAGCATTGGCAGCAGCACAATCAGCAGCAACGGGATGGCGCAGAACCAGAGCACATTGAACAGCAGGGACCGCAACCAGGTAATCACATTGCCTCTCCTACCCGATCGACAGTGCGGTTAACCAGCCGCCGCAGGCGGGCAAACAGATACTTGCTGTATTCCGCAGCATAAAGCCGGGCCGTCCCCGACCACTGCCACCAGTCATCCCGGCGCACGTTATCGGGGAAAACCGGTGAAATCTGGATATCGACATCCGGCATCGCATCACGGAATTCAAGCATGCTGCGGGGCACGTGATAATGTGCCGTCACCAGAATGATCGAGCTGATATTGTTCCGCTTCACCCAGCCGCCGGTTTCCATTGCATTGCCGATGGTATCCGGGGCTGCATAACCAAGCTCGATACAGCATTCCAGTTCGTCCGGTGATTGCTGTGACATTTCCAGCAAGGCCCGTACATCCAGCCCGCGATAGACGCCCGAAATAAAGAGTTTGGCTGCTTTACCGGCAGACAGCAGGTCGAAGCCGCGGGACAGACGATCCTGTCCCCCCGTCAGCACGACAATCGCTTCCGCCGGCCTGAGATCATCCGCCGTTTCCGACGGCATCTGGCCAACAAACCAGACAAGACCGGCCCCCCAACCGGCAATCACAAGGCCAAGCAGAACGATCGACCAGTAGATCCGGCGCAGCAAACTGCCGCGCCGTCGTTTCCGCCTGCCAATCATTACCCGCTCACCACCATATCCACAAAACTAGTCAAATCATCAAAGACCGCAACATCAGAGACATCATCCGGCAAACCAGCCGCCATAATCGAAGCCCCCTTACCGGTTCTCACCAGTGCCGGGCGGCAGCCAATCGCCTTCGCAGCCCGGAGATCACCAAGTGAATCACCAACAAACCAGACATCACCAGCCACTGCACTGAAATCCGCCAGCGCCTCCCGCAACATGCCTGGTCCGGGCTTGCGTCTGTCATTCGCCTCCCCGGCAGCTTCCGGGCAGACATAAATGGCATCAATCCGCCCGCCCTCACGAGAGACCTCCTGCCGAAGATGGTCATGAATCTGACGCAGCACCGCAGGCGCCAGTTCACCGCGGCCGACACAGGCCTGATTGGTTGCAATCGCAATCTTGTATCCGGCATGACTCAATCGGGCCGTAGCTGCAACAGCACCCGGTATCAGGTCAAAGTCGGCAAACCGGGTGACCGAGGCCGGAAGATCGACGTTCAGCACCCCGTCACGGTCGAGAATTACAAGCGGCATGGTCATGACAGCTTCCTGAGGGCAGCGTAAACCGTTGCCCGCGCCGTTGCCCATGCAATCGCCGAAACCAGCAGCGGTGTCAGTGCAAGGATCGTCCAGCTCAGCGGAGACAGCTGGGCTGAGGGCAGAAGCGCGGCATCAATCCGGCTTGCCAGCCAGGAAAACCCATAGACCGTTCCTGCTGCAAACACCCCGCCAATCAGCCCGCCACGCAGCCCGAGCCAGAGCGCACGGGCCCCGAACTTACGGGCAATATAGGAATCTCTGGCCCCGACAAGATGGAGGATTTCGACCACATCATGATGAATGGCAAGCCCGGTCCGGGTGGTGAACATCACCGTCAGAATGGTGACCAGCAAGACAATGGCAAACACCCCGACCGCCGCAATTTCAAACCACAGCACAACATTGATGAAATTCTGCAGCCAGACCCGGTGGTCATCGAGACGGGCACCGGGCACCGCCGCCCGCAATTCCCGCGCAATCGTTTGCAGGTCAGCAACATCCGGGTCCAGTTGCACATCAATCAGACGTGGCAGAGGCAAATCGACGATATGCTCGCCGGACCCAAGCCAGGGTTCCAGCAGAGTCGCGGCCGCCTCAACAGAAAGAGCCTCAACCCCCAGAACCCCCGGCTGTGATTCCAACACGTCCAGCGCGCGGCTGACCGTGTCTTCCTGCACGCCACCCTCCAGCGTCTCAGGCGCGATCTGTACCGTCGCTGTCCCGCTGATTTCGGCATTCCAGGCATCCACCATCGTGTGAACACTCAGCACCGCCGACAGAGCCAGAAACGCGAGGTAGACCATGAAAGCCGTCACCCAGGGCAGAAACCGCTGGGCATTATCGCGCGCAAACAACTGACCGGCAGAAGGTTGCGCCATTATCTGTCACCCTGCTTGCCGGCAGGCCGTGGCGGCAGGGCATCGGTTACCGGAAGCTGCATGACGCCCTGATTGATCCGCATGACCGGATACTGAAACCGGCGCACCAGCCCCTCATTATGCGTTGCAATAATGATGGTCGTACCCAGCTTGTTGAGTTCCTCGAACAGATACATCAGCCGCATGGCGATCTTGTCGTCGACATTTCCCGTCGGTTCATCGGCCAGCAACAGCCGCGGGCGGGAAATCACGGCCCGGGCAATCGCGATGCGCTGTTTTTGTCCGCCCGACATGGTCTTCGGCGTCGCATCAAGGAAATCTTCCAGACCAACCCAGCCCAGCAATTCCTCTACATGCCGCTTCACTTCTGCATCCCGCACCCCGGCGATACGCAGCGGTAAAGCGACATTTTCAAGGCCGCTTAACTGATCCAGCAGACGAAAATCCTGAAACACGACACCAATACGCCGTCGAATCGCGGCAATTTCATGACGCCTTATACTGCTGACATTGCGATCAAACAGGGAAACGATGCCACGGGTCGGTCGATTTGCGAGATAAAGCAGTTTCAGCAGCGACGATTTTCCGGCGCCGCTGGGCCCGAGCAGGAACCGAAAATCCCCCGGAGCGAGCCGAAAGCTGATATCGCGCAGGATCTCCGGCCCCGAGCCATATCGGAGACCAACATTCTCAAACCTGACAACAGACTGATCTTCAGCCAAAATTAACGCATCTCCCTCAATCTCTGAGACTTAACCGGGGAAAGTCTGAACGTCCAGTGGGCTAGCCCACTTGTCTCGGATTCAGCCCGCAACTATAAACAATTGTTTCACATTACGCGGTTACCGAGGCCCATGTTAGTAAGCTGTCCGAATTGCGCGGCGAAATACAACATTCGTGATGAACTCATCGGCCCGGCAGGCCGAAAGGTAAAATGCGCGCGTTGTGAACATTCATGGCATGCGACAGCCGTCGCTGCAGCAGTGGCTCCGCCTCCGCCACCTCCGCCTCCACCACCGCCGCCGCCTCCACCACCGCCGCCGCCTCCTCCGCCCCCCCCTCCGCCGGAGCCTGAGCCTGAGCCTGAGCCGGAAGATACCGAGCCGGTTGATTTCGCGGAAATGGTCACGGACGAGCCGGATGAGGCAACTCCTGATTTTCCGATCGAGGATGTCACCGTTGACGATGATCCCGACGATGGCATGCCAACGCTGGAGGTACAGGACGCCCCGGAACCGGCTGCCGAAACAGAAACCGACCGGAGTGGCCCGGCACTGAATGATGTGCTGCCGCCTGAACCGGAGCCCATTCCGAATGTTTTCAGCCCCGGCATGTCGGCGCCCCAGCGCAAGCGCAAGAGCGGCGGCAAAGGTGCACTGACATTCTTCATCGTGCTGTTCCTTATTCTGGGCACGGCTGCTGCCTTGTGGTTCTTCCGCTCAACTGTACAGGATGTCTTCCCCTCAACCCGTGTACAGTACCACAAGCTGATCGACCTGCTTGGTCTGCCACCTGAATATCCGGGTGCCGGCCTTGAACTGGACTGTCCCGCTGACAAACTGTCCCGGGACAGCGATTCTGCCGGCAATGAATCAATCACCGCCGTCTGCACGGTCAGCAATATCACCGACCGGCCGGTCGAATTTCCTCAGGTCCGGATCCGCCTGACCAACATCAACGGTACAATCATCCATAAGGAAGAAATCATCGCTCCGCCTCAGCCCATCGTTACACCGGGTGAGGTGGTTGTCTTCTCGCCGACAGTCAGCGGCGTCGGCCGGGCACTGCGGATGGATGTCGACTTTGTTGACAAGATGTAGCTGACCCGGTCTAGAACGTCTCCAGCAGACGGTCGATATAGTCCAGTTCAGTTTCCGGGCGCGCCGTGTCACCAGACCGGCGGCGGAGTTCATCAAGAATGTCGCGGGCGCGCTGAACATCCCCCTTGGTCGGGATGGCTGTCCGGCCATCATCCACTTCACCCCCCCGGTCCTGTTCAAACCGGCGGCCCAGCGGGTCGCGGCCATCGCCCTGCAACTGCTGCTGGTTACCGCGACCGCCCCGGCCGTTGCCCGGCTGGCGCCCCATCTGCTGCTGGCGGGCCATCTGTTCGGCCATGTCCCGGGCACCTTCCCGCAGGGCATTCATCGCATCACCCTGAGCCTGCATGGCATCTTCTGCCGATCCTTCACCGAGCTGCTTTGAAGCATCCCGCATGGCCCGTTCTGCACGACCCAGCGCATCGGGTATCTGACCATTTTCACCAAGCTGGCGCATCATTTCACCAAGCTGACGCCGCAGAGCCTCCTGTTCACCGGCCCCGCGCTTCATGTCTTCCTGTGACTGTTGCTGACCCTGAATACCGCGCTGCTGCTGTTGCTGGCTGTTACGGAATGTCTCGTCCATCAGTTCCTGCTGACGACGCATCATTTCCTGCATCTGGCCCATACGCTTCTGCATCTCGCCATTCTGGCCGGGCTGCTGACGCATGCCGGCAAGCGGCATGTTCTTCATCTGCTCCAGCATCTGGCGAAGCTGACTCAGCATCTGCTTGGCCGCTTCCTTCGCACCGATTTCATTCAGCTGACGCATCTGCTCCAGCATATCCTGCATCTCGCGGGACGACAGTACCTGGGCATCCGGATCAATGGGCTGGTCACTTGGCCCCATCTCCTGAAGTTTCTGGGCCAGCTCCTTGAAATATTCCTGCATCGCCTGCGCCAGCTCGTTCATAAGCTGCTGCATCTCTACATCGGTGACATCGTCGCGGTCCATCGCTTCCTGCAGCCGCTTTTCAGCCTCGGCCAACCGGCGTTCCGCCAGTGCCAGTTCACCGTCCTCGATCCTGAGGGCAATGGTCCAGAGCAATTCCTGAATCGAGGCAAGACCGGCGGCATTTTCCGGCGCATAGCGCAGACGGGCTGCGGCCGAACGCATGGCAAGGAAGACCCCGATATCACTGTTGAACAGGCCGGGGCGGGAGGAAATGGCATTCAGAACCTCGAACACACTCTCCCGGTCCGTCGGATGCAGGGTCAGCTGCTTGCGCGCACCGACCACCATACGGGCTGCCGGCTGGTTGAAGCTCCGTTCCGGCAGGTTCAGTTCGACCCATTCGGTCTGACCCGTCTGCCCGGTCGCATCAGTTACGGACAGCTGCACAGAGACCATCAGCCCCGCCCAGGGATGAGCAGTCAGGTCATTTGCATGACGTCCCTTCGCCCCTGTGGGCGACAAGCCGGGCAACGGCAGGGTATAGGAAATCTCACGTGGTGAGCCTTCGAGTATTTCGGCACCATCCGGACGGCGGATTGTCGCTGTCGCATCCTCCACCCCGAAATCATCGGCAATTTCATATTCCAGCGCCAGCTGGTTACGCTTATCGCCAGTTGGAGGCTTGAGATAGGATATTGTCGGCGGACTATCCGCCACAACGGCGACCGGCCACTCAGCCAGTGTTCTGTCACCATCCGTAAAACGCAGCGTTGTCCCGCCTGATAATTCAGTCTCCAGCGTGAAGCTGCTTTCTCCAACGACTGACAAGGGGGTCTGGCTGCTTCCGGTATCAAGCTGCGGCGCTTCCAGCCTGCCTTGCAGGGACGCCAGCAGGCGCGAGCCTTCCGGCACAACGACCCGTTTGACCTCTGACGCCGGGCTGGCTGCGGCTGTCTCTTCCTGCCGGGAGGCTTCCCGATAGGTGAGATAAACCGGCGCAAGCCGTGTATAGGCAGGCGGCGTTATCCAGAGTTCAACCTGCAGGGGTGTCTGGGTTCCGAAACGACTGAAGTCAGGAACCATCGCCGCAGAAAACCGGTCTGCCAGACGGCCATCACCAACCACGAAACCAACCAGCAGCAAAAGACAGGCCCCGCCAACCGCAGCATACCGGTCAGACCCGGCCAGTGTCGGCCGCGGGGCTGCGCTGTTCAGACCAGCCAGTCTGGCGCGCTCACGTTGCTGATGCAGACGCCATAATGCAGTTGTCAGGGTATTCTGGTTGCCGTCCGCAAGACGGTCTTCGACAGCTTCAATCGGACGATGTTGCAGCTTATTGGACTGTTCAACCCGGGCCCGTATCTCTGCCATGCCCGGCAGGCTGAAACCACGCAGCCCGCGAAACAGGCTGAAGCCTGTCACGCCGGCCATCAGGACCAGAAGAACAAGATGCAGCCAGACAGGCAGCGCCGGCAGAATTCCGGAAAGAGCCAGACCAAGACCGAGAAGGATAAATGCGACAGGAAGCCACAGACATCTGACGGCCCGTTCCCATGAGATGGACCACCCGGTCCGCCAGAGAACACCCGAGAATGACGGGCTGTTCACGCCGCTGTTTCTGGTATCCCGCTGGTCCGTCATGTTGCAATCCTGTTGCTAGGCAGCACCCTTTCGGGGCTGATGAGACCCAATCCATTCAGGTATCTGGTCACGACCCATTATAGCATCAATATCTTCACGTGGCCGAATTATTGAATATCGTCCCTCGCTGACCAGAACTTCAGCCGCCGGGGGGCGTGCGTTATAGCTGGAAGCCATCACCGCGCCATAGGCCCCGGCGCTCATGAAAGCGACCAGATCCCCGTGTTTCAGCGCCGGTAAAGCCCGCTGGCGGGCGAAAGTATCCCCGGTTTCGCAGACCGGGCCGACAATATCCGCTGGTCTGTCACCCGCAGCCGGGGTGCTTTGCCTGACGGTAAGAATTTCGTGATAGGCATCATACATGGCCGGTCTGACGAGATCATTCATTGCCGCATCAACAACAACAAAGCGTCTTGCCTCGCCCTCCTTCAGGCGAACCACGGACGAGAGCAGCGCACCCGCCGGACCAACAATCGAGCGACCGGGTTCAAACACCAGTTCGCAGCCAAGGTCGCCAACGGTCTCCCGGACTACCGCCGCATAATCGCTCATCTCCGGAATGCTCTCGCCTTCATAGGAGATACCAAGCCCCCCGCCGAGGTCGAGCCGGGAGACGGTATGACCTGCTGCTCGCAATTCACGGACAAGATCGGCGACAATAGCAAACGCCTCACGATAAGGTTGCAGCGAAGTCAGCTGCGAACCGATATGGGTCGCAATGCAATCGAGGTCGACATGACTGTACTCACGCGCCCGGTCAAACAGCAGCCGGGCCCGCTCCAGCGAGATACCGAATTTATTTTCGGCCTTGCCCGTGGTGATCTTGGCATGGGTCTTGGCATCCACATCCGGATTTACACGAATGGCCGCTGATGTACGGATCCCCTTTTCCGCTGCGATGCGGGCAAGGCTTTCCATTTCATCTTCAGATTCGACATTCAGCGACAGCAACCCCGCATCAAGTGCGGCGGCAATCTCCGCATCGGTTTTCCCGACACCGGAGAACACGATATTTTCCGGCGAGACACCCACCGCCAGCGCCTTCCGCAACTCGCCGACGGAAACCACATCCAGACCGGCACCTGCATTTGCCAGCAATTGCAGGACCGCCAGGTTATCATTCGCCTTCATGGCATAGCAGACATGTCCGCCCAGCGGCCCCAGCGCATCGCGATAGGCAGCAAACCGGCGCAGGATACCCGCCGCTGAATATACATAGGTCGGGGTGCCGACAGCCTGTGCAATATCGCTCAGCCGCACGCCTTCGGTTGTCAGTTCACCATCGACATATTCAAAATCCCAGCGGCTCATTTGTTCGGATACTTCTTCGGATATTCAGAACCGGCGGGATGCAGCGGTGCATTCTTTTTGCCGCAGGCGGAAAGGCCGGACGCAAGGCCAGCCGTCAGCAGCGACAGGATCAGGATACGGGTCAGTAACTGCATTTTCATGCCTCCCTCAGAAAGCGCTTACGCGCCTCGACAACAGCCGCCCGGACATTCGCCGGGGCCGTGCCGCCAAAGCTGGTGCGTGACGCAACAGAATTATCAACACCAAGAACGTCAAAGATATCCCCGGTTATACCCGGTTCAACCGACTGCATGTCAGCCAGGGTCAGGTCTTCCAGACCAACGGAGCGGTCCTCTGCCATCTTCACCAGTGTTCCCGTGACGTGATGCGCACGCCGGAACGGCATGCCCAGACTGCGCACCAGCCAGTCCGCAAGATCTGTCGCGGTGGAGAAGCCCTGCCCCGCAGCCTGCCGGAGCACATCCGCATTCGGCTTCATGTCACGGACCATACCCGCCGTCGCGGCAATGCAGAGCGCAATAGTGTCTGTCGCCTCGAATACCGGTTCCTTGTCTTCCTGCATATCCTTGGAATAGGTCAGGGACAGGCCCTTCATGACCACCATGAAGCCCTGCAGACAACCGAACAGCCGTCCGGACTTGGCCCTCACCAGTTCCGCCGCATCCGGATTGCGTTTCTGCGGCATGATTGACGAGCCTGTGGTAAAGGCGTCGGTCAGCGTGATGAAACGAAACTGTGCCGAACACCAGATCACCGTTTCCTCGGCAAAGCGGGAGAGGTGAATACCAAGAATGGACAATGCCGACAGATATTCCATGGCGAAATCCCGGTCCGAAACGGAATCGAGCGAATTCGCTGTTGGCCGGTCAAAGCCGAGCGCCGCCGCCGTGGCATGACGGTCAATCGGGAAGGACGTTCCCGCCAGTGCCGCAGCACCGAGCGGCGATTCATTCAGCCGCCGGCGGCAATCCGCCAGCCGTGAACGATCACGACCGACCATCTCGACATAGGCCAGCATGTGATGGCCGAAAGTGACAGGCTGCGCCGTCTGCAGATGAGTGAATCCGGGCATGACGATATCCGCCCCCGCCTCTGCCTGGGCAATGAACGCGGCCTGCAGGTCAGCCAGCGACTGATCGACATTGTCGATGGCGTCGCGGACCCACAGACGGAAATCGGTTGCGACCTGATCGTTACGGGAACGCCCGGTATGCAACCGGCCCGCCGATGCGCCGATCAGATCAGCCAGCCGGGATTCTACATTCATATGAATGTCTTCCAGGGCTGACGAAAAAGTGAAATTGCCGCTTTCGATCTCACCTTCGATCTTCTGCAGGCCTTCGATTATAGCATCGCCATCTTCTGCCCCGATGATCGACTGCGCGACCAGCATACGACAATGCGCGACAGAGGCGCGGATATCCTGTGCATAGAGCCGCTGATCGAAATCGATCGAGGCGTTAATGCGTTCCATAATTTCGGAGGGACCAGCCGCAAACCGGCCGCCCCACATATCATTCGACTGCGTCATGCGGCAATCCCGGCTGAAAAGGGTGGTTATTTCGGCGATTGTCCCCATATCTGCCGATGTCTCAAGCCGTTTACGCCGGAGAATTCAGAATGATACCGCTCATCAGGGCCATCGCCATCCTGCTGATCATGACGCCTGCACTGGCGGTCGCCGGTCCGCCGAAGAACTATGAACGGCTGGACAGCGAAACCAGCCTCCCGTCCGATAGCTTCACCAACGGTCTGGGTGTCGAAATGCAGCTGGGTGATTTTCACGGCAAGGTGGTGCTGCTCAATCTCTGGGCGACATGGTGCGGCCCCTGCGTCCGGGAGATGCCGCATCTGGATAAATTGCAGGCCATGCTGGGCGGAGCCGACTTTGAGGTCGTTGCCCTGTCATCAGACCGGGGTGGAGTCGAGAAGGTCGAACCCTTTTTCCGCCGCACCAATGTCGATCATCTGGAGATTTATCTGGATCCGAAAAACCGGATAGCCCGGGCGCTCGGGGCCCGCGGTCTGCCGACGACCTATATCATTGACGCAGAAGGCCGGTTGCTCGGCTCTGTCGCCGGCGCACTGGACTGGACTGCACCGGAAATCGTCGACTGGCTGAAAGGCATTATCGCCCGGCGTCAGGAACAGGCACTGGCCGGGTAAACTGAGGCGCTTCGCCCCACCCGAAACCACTCTCCCTCATCCCGAAACCAGTTCAGGATGAAGGGAAAGCAGAAAAGTGAGCGAAACTCCGGATCAGCGGGATCAGCGGGTCGGAACCGGCTCGTCGCCTGAGTAATCATAGAAGCCGCGGTTGGTCTTGCGGCCAAGCCAGCCGGCTTCGACATACTTCACCAGCAGCGGGCAGGGGCGATACTTGGTATCCGCCAGGCCATCATGCAGCACATGCATGACCGCAAGACAGACATCCAGGCCAATGAAATCCGCAAGTTGCAGCGGACCCATCGGGTGGTTGGCCCCCAGACGCATCGCCGTATCGATGGCTTCAACCGATCCGACACCTTCATAAAGCGTGTAGACCGCTTCATTGATCATCGGCAGCAGGATACGATTGACGATGAAAGCCGGGAAATCTTCAGAAACGGCAACCTGCTTGCCGAGGTCATCGGTCAGCTTGCGCACCGCATTGAAGGTTTCGTCTTCCGTCGCAATACCGCGGATCAGTTCCACCAGCTTCATCAGCGGAACCGGGTTCATGAAATGCATACCCATGAACCGGCCCGGACGATCGGTCCCTGCCGCCAGCCGGGTGATCGAGATCGACGAGGTGTTCGTCGCGATCATTGCTTCCGGCTTCAGATAGGGGCAGAGGTTCTTGAAGATCGACCGCTTGATCGATTCATCTTCCGTCGCCGCTTCAATAACAAGATCAGTCTCGGCAAAAATGTCGTAGGAGGTGCTGGTCGTGAGACGCTTCATACCCGCGTCCCGCTCGCTCTCCGTAATCAGCCCCTTTGCGACCTGACGGTCCATATTATGGCCGATCCGCTCAATCGCCTTCTCCAGAATATCGTCTGAGAGATCAACAATTGCGACATCATGACCGCCAAGGGCACAAACATGCGCGATGCCATTACCCATGGCACCGGCACCGATCACACCTACGGTCTGTAATTTGGTCATTTCAGAAGACTGCCTAGCTGGTTGATCAAGCATTATCCAGTGCCGCCTCGAGTTCCGGCACGGCATTGAAGAGGTCTGCAACAAGACCGTAGTCAGCCACCTGGAAAATCGGTGCTTCCTCGTCCTTGTTGATCGCAACAATAACCTTGGAATCCTTCATCCCTGCGAGATGCTGGATCGCCCCGGAAATCCCAACAGCAATGTAAAGATCCGGCGCCACAATCTTGCCGGTCTGGCCGACCTGATAGTCGTTCGGCACGAAGCCTGCATCGACAGCAGCACGGGAAGCACCGACAGCGGCACCAAGCTTGTCAGCAATCTTTTCAAGCATGACAAAATTATCGCCGGACTGCATACCGCGGCCACCGGAAATGATGACCTTCGCGCTGGTCAGTTCCGGGCGCTCAGAGCTGGAAAGTTCTGCACCGACATGGGTCGAAAGACCCGTGCTGTCCGCAGCATCAACCGTCTCAATCGAGGCAGAACCACCTTCGGCAGCAACCGCATCAAAACCGGTTGTCCGCACCGTGATGACCTTGATGCTGTCTGTGCTCTGGACCGTCGCCAGCGCGTTACCGGCATAGATCGGCCGGACAAAGGTGTCGTCGCTCTCGACCCCGGAAATGTCCGAAATCTGCGCCACGTCCAGCAGCGCTGCAACGCGTGGCAGGATGTTCTTGCCGGATGTTGTCGCCGGAGCCAGCACATGGCTGTAATCACCGGCCAGCTTCACCAGAAGGCTGGCGGTATCTTCCGCAAGACGACTGCCATAGATGGCGTTGTCCGCCAGCAGCACCTTCGAGACGCCCTCAACCTTCGCAGCGGCATCCGCCACGGCCTGGCAGGATTCGCCTGCGACCAGCAGGGTGATATCCGACCCGATTGCCTTGGCTGCGCCAACTGCATTGAGAGTGGCGGGTTTCAGTTCCGAGTTATCATGCTCGGCCAGTACCAGAATAGCCATCAGATCACCTTCGCTTCGTTCTTCAGCTTGTCGACCAGTTCGGCGACGCTTTCCACCATCACACCGGCTTCACGCTTCGGCGGCTCAACAACCTTCAGGTTTTTCAGCCGCGGCGTGATATCAACACCGAGTTCATCAGGGGTTGTTGCATCAATCGGCTTCTTCTTCGCCTTCATGATGTTCGGCAGGGACGCATAACGCGGCTCGTTCAGCCGCAGGTCAGTTGTCACAATGGCCGGCAGCTTCAGAACGATGCTTTCCAGGCCACCATCAACTTCGCGGGTGACGTTCAGCTTGTCGCCGTCGACAGCAATTTTCGAGGCGAAAGTGCCCTGTGCCCAGCCCATGAGTGCAGAAAGCATCTGCCCGGTCTGGTTGCTGTCATCGTCAATGGCCTGTTTGCCAAGGATAACCAGACCCGGTTCTTCCTTCTCGACAATGGCCTTGAAGATCTTCGCAACCGACAGCGGCTGCACTTCATCATCGGTCTGAACCAGAATGCCACGGTCTGCACCCATGGCCAGCGCCGTGCGGATGGTTTCCTGTGACTGCTGCGGGCCGACGGAAACCGCAATGATCTCAGTTGCAATTCCAGCCTCTTTGAGGCGAACGGCTTCTTCGACACCGATTTCATCGAATGGATTCATGGACATCTTGACGTTGGCCGTTTCGACCCCCGACTGGTCCGCTTTGACGCGTATCTTGACGTTATAGTCGATGACGCGTTTGACTGCGACGAGTACCTTCATTGCTTACCTGACGACCCTCTTGTGAGATTGGCGTTGATGGGGTCATGAACGCAAAGATAAAGCGCAATGAGGCCCCCACCTCTTGGTTTGTGCAGTGCACACTATGCCCTCGTTAAATCTATGTCAATTTCACGACGACGGCTCGTTAGCGGGCATACCGCACCCGCTCAGCGGTTCGCCCCCGGCTGCCAGAGAACGTCCGTCCGGCCGTTCTCGTTTGCAACGCGGGCAAGCACGAACAAATGGTCCGACAGGCGGTTTACATAGCGGATAACGTCCGGATTGATCTGCTCGATTGCGGCAAGTTCTGTCATGATACGCTCAGCCCGCCGAACCACTGTGCGGGCCAGATGCAGATGCGCCGCCAGCGGTGTTCCCCCCGGCAGAATGAATGATTTCAACGGAGCAAGGTTACCATTCATGGCATCAATCTCCTGCTCCAGCCGTGCCACCTGTTCCGGTGAAATGCGAAGCGCCCCCTCGGCCTTGCGGCCGTCTTCCGGGGTGCAGAGATCGGCGCCCAGATCAAAAAGGTCGTTCTGAATACGACTCAGCATCTGATCGATGTCACCGTCACTGTGCAGCCGTGCCATGCCGATGACGCCGTTTGCCTCATCACTGGTGCCATAAGCCGCAACCCGCAGACTGTGCTTGTCAACGCGCTTGCCATCGCCCAGCGATGTCTGTCCGGCATCGCCGCCACGGGTGTAGATCTTGTCGAGCGTTACCATTGAGACACCTCAGTCGATCGAGAGCAAAGCCAGCAGGCCCATCAGCATGATGGTGACGAACTGAAAGATGACGCGAAGCTGCATCATCTTGTTGGACCGCCGGCCATCCGTATGGCCGGAACGGGTGAAGGTGAAGATACCGAACATCAGCACGGCTATCGTGGCAAACCCGCCAATCATCACCAGATAAGGAAGGAAAGAGTTCATTCTCCGAATATGGACCCGATCATCGGGAGTTCCACCGGAAATTTACAAACAGCCCGGATTCTCACCCGTAAACGCCCCCTCTCCCCGGAACGGTTTGAGGATGAGGGAAAAGGGAAATTCAGATGCGGAGAAGAAAGAAGCAAAAGTTGAAAGCGATACTCATGCATCTGTTGCAATATCTTCATCGCTGACGACAATTCCGGCACCTTCATCCTGTTCCGGACCACAGTTCATGACCGATCTTCCCACGCCTCAGGAAATCCGCGATCTGTTTACGCGGGAAAGTCTCTGGCAATCCTACCTTGATGTCGAAGCCGCCATGTCGCTGGAACAGGGAAACATCGGCATGATCCCGATGGCTGCCGGTGAAGAAATCGCTGCGAAGGCAAACCTGACGGTTATACCTGCAGAAAAACTTGCCGCAGACATCGCCGTCACCCGTGCCCCCGTCGCTTCTATTGCCCGGCTGCTGTCCGCGGCCTGCTCACCGGAAGCCGCCGGCTACGTCCACTGGGGCGGAACCACACAGAATATCAGCCAGACCGGCCGTATCCTGCTGATGAAGCGCGCTCATGCCTCCCTGATGGACCGGCTGGACCGTGTCATGGCACATCTTTGCCAGATGGCGGAAGACACCGCAGACATGCCAGCCGTCAGCCGGACCAACCACCGACAGGCCCTGCCCGTTACCATGGGCTACAAGCTGGCCATCGCCATCGAAGAACTGCAACGCCATCAGGAACGGTTTGCGGAGGTCAGCAAACGCACCTTCACCAGCCAGATGGGTGGTGCAGTTGGTGCCATGCATGCCTGGGGAAAGGACGGCCCGGCGCTGAACGTGGCGGTCTCGAAGCGGCTCGGCCTCGGTCATCTGCATATCCCGGCCCGCTCTGCCATCGACCATATCAGCGAATATGTGCTGTTACTGGCGCTGTTCGGCACGTCGATAGGGCGGATTGTCAGTGAATTCTATCTGATGATGGGCGATGAATATGGGGAGGTCATCGAAGACCTTGGTGCCGATGTCATCGGCTCATCAACCATGCCGCACAAGGTGAATTCCAAACTTGCGGTGAAGGTCATCGCCGATGCGGCCCGCCTGCGCAGTTTTGTGCCCACCGCGTTCGAGGCCATGCAGCCAAAGAACGAAAGCGACAGCGCCACCAACCATCTGATGTATGACTGCACCTCCGGCCCGGTTTCTCTGGCCTATGACATGCTGACCGACCTGGAGGCCCTGCTTCCGGCGCTGCGTCTGGTGCCGGAAGCCATGCAGAAGAACCTCAACCTGACCGGCGGACTGATCGCCGCCGAAAACGTCATGATGACCCTTGCCCCGAAACTGGGCCGCACGCACGCGCATGATCTGGTGCATCATGCCGCAGCCGTGGCCGTGGCCCAATCCATCCCCTTCATCGACGCCCTGATGGCGGACACGGAAATCGCCGGCGCCACCGACCGGGCCGGACTGGAAGCCGCACTGGACGCCGGAAACTATACGGGACTGAGCGCCGGGATGGCCCGGGAGACGGTCGCCGCCTGCCGGAAGGTTTAACTCTTCCTGTCTATGTCGTCCTGAACTTGTTTCAGGATCCATACTGCTACGGGCCACTTACGAATCCCAAATCGAGTTTGGGATGACATGGTTGTGCGTCGGCCGGGGATCAGTTCCGCCGGCTGAGCAGCCCGCGTGCGATCACATGGGCCTGTATCTCCGCCGCGCCTTCGAAGATGTTGAGAATGCGGGCGTCACAGATGACGCGGCTGATCGGATATTCCAGCGCATAGCCGTTGCCGCCGTGAATTTGCAGGGCGTTGTCGGCATTCGACCAGGCAACCCGGGCGCCCAGCAGTTTGGCCATACCCGCTTCGACATCGCAGCGACGGTCTGAATCCTTCTCGCGGGCTGAGTGATAGGTAAGCTGACGGGCGATCATGGTTTCCACCGCCATCCAGGCGATCTTGCCATGAACGCGGGGGAAGCCGTAAATCGGTTTGCCGAACTGCACCCGGTCCTGCGCATAGGCCATGCCCAGCTCCATGGCGTTCTGGGCAACACCGACGGCACGGGCAGCGGTCTGGATACGGGCGCTCTCGAACGTCGCCATCAGCTGTTTGAAGCCCTGCCCTTCCTCGCCACCAAGCAACTGACCGGCGGGGACATCAAAGCCGTCAAAACCCAGTTCGTATTCTTTCATGCCGCGATAGCCGAGCACTTCGATCTCGCCACCGGTCATGCCGTCTGCCGGGAACGGATTGTCCGCCGTGCCGCGTGGCTTCTCCGCCAGAAACATGGACAGGCCCTTATAGCCGGGCTGATCCGGGTCGGTCCGGGCCAGCAGGGTCATCATGTCGGTGCGGGCGGCATGGGTAATCCAGGTCTTGTTGCCCGTAACCTTATAACTGTCGCCATCCCGCACGGCGCGGGTCCGCAGCGCCCCCAGGTCAGAACCCGTATTCGGTTCCGTAAAGACGGCGGTTGGCAGAATTTCCCCGGACGCAATCTTCGGCAGATAATGTTCCTTCTGGCCGTCCGTCCCGCCGAGGCGGATCAGTTCTGCGGCAATTTCGGAGCGGGTGCCGAGTGAGCCAACGCCGATATAGGCGCGGCTGAGTTCTTCTGTCACCACGCACATCGCCATCTTGCCCATGCCAAGACCGCCCCATTCCTCTGGCACGGTCAGACCGAAGACACCGAGTTCAGCCATCTCCTCGACGACCTCAATCGGGATCAGTTCATCCCGCAGATGCCAGTCATGGGCAAAGGGCGTGACCTTGTCTTCGCAGAAGCGACGAAACTGGTCCTGTACCATCCCCAGCATGTCATCATCGAAACCGGGATTGCCAAAGTCACCATCAGCGATGAGTTCTGCGATCCGGGCCCGCACCGGAGGCGTGTTGCCGGTCGTCTGCAACAGGCGCACATCCTCTGTCAGGAAGGCCGCAACAGCTTCTGCCGGGACGCCCATATCGGCCGGGCGCAGAACCTCGCCCTGACTGAGCGACAGGCCACCGGCAAGCTGGTTGAGATATTCACCGTAAGCCGCCCGCAGGATCAGCTGCTCAAGCTCCCGGAAATTCCCGGCATCCTGAAGCCGTTCGCCCCAGGCCAGCATCTGTCGCAGACCTTCGACATAGGTCGTGGTCCAGGACAGGCCATGGGCCGCAAACTGTTCCCGCTCGAAGGCCGCGTTATCAACCTTGCCGTCCCGGCTGACCAGACCGGCCACACCCTGACGGGCCGCAGCCAGCAGGCTATCGGCGGAACCGAGAGCAGAGCGGCAGGCAGTGAACAGGTCACTGGTCGTGATATGGGCGTCGGCAATGGCTTCAGGCATGGTGCAGTCTCTCGTGATGAATAAGCAACTTGAGGTCCCCACCCTTGACCGTTCCCAGATTCTGAATCCGTTTACGGATCCCGGCCCGGCGCTTGCCAGATCATCTGACAGACTTCGGCCACACGAATGAGGTCCTGAAACGAGTTCAGGATGAGGAGTAACGGGTATTAACTAGGCATTGCCGGGGGGAATGTCAGCTACCAACAGGTCGTTCCGGCAAAAGATGCTGCCATTCTTCAGGCAACGGCATTGCCGCTCCCCGAAGAATGGCCTCAAGATTGAATTAGCATCAGCCCTCGATGCAGTCTTCCAGCGTCCGCAGACCCGGACGTTTTGCCTGAACCAGAACCGCCATATTGCCGGGCTTGTGCTCGTTCGCCATCATCTTGGTATGGGCACCGGGAATATCATCCCACCCAAAGACTTCCGACATGCAGGGATCAATGCGGCGCTCGATCATCAGGCGATTGGCCTGCGCCGCCTGTTTCAGATTCGCGAAATGACTGCCCTGAATACGCTTCTGGCGCATCCAGACGAACCGGGCATCCATGGTCAGATTGTAACCCGTGGTCCCGGCACAGAACACAACCATACCGCCGCGCTTTACCACGAAACAGGAGACCGGGAAGGTTGCCTCACCCGGATGTTCAAAGACGAAATCGACATCATTACCCTTGCCGGTAAATTCCCAGATCGCTTTCCCGAACTTGCGGCATTCCTTCATGTAATTGCCAAACGCGTCGCCATTCACCGGCGGCAACTGACCCCAGCAATTGAAGTCCTTGCGGTTGATGACACCGGTTGCACCAAGCGAATGAACAAATTCCCGTTTGTTCTCTTCCGAAATGATGCCGATAGCATTGGCACCCGCCGTATTGATGAGCTGGATGGCCATGGAACCAAGACCACCAGAAGCTCCCCAGACCAGCACATTATGGCCCGGCCGCAGAATATGCGGACGATGACCAAACAACATGCGATAGGCAGTGGCCAGCGTCAGCACATAGCAGCCGCTTTCTTCCCAGGTCAGATGTTTCGGGCGTGGCATACATTGTTGTGCCTGAACGCGGCAGAACTGGGCAAAGGAACCATCCGGCGTCTCGTAGCCCCAGATACGCTGGGTTGGCGAGAACATCGGATCGCCACCATTACATTCCTCGTCATCGCCATCATCCTGATTGCAATGGACAACCACCTCGTCCCCGACCTTGAAGCGGGTAACCTTCGACCCCACTGCCCAGACGATGCCCGAGGCATCCGAACCGGCGATATGATAGTCAGCCTTATGAACATCAAAGACAGACACCGGCTCGCCAAGGCCAGCCCAGACACCGTTGTAGTTGACGCCCGCAGCCATCACCATGACCAGCACATCATGACTGTCGACAGCCGGAACTTCGACAATTTCGTCCCGGAAGGATTTATCGGGCGGACCATGCCGGTCGCGACGAATTGTCCAGGCATGCATCTGCTTCGGGACATGCCCAAGCGGCGGAATTTCGCCGATCTCGTACAAGTCCTTTTTCTCACCGTGCGCAGTGAAATCGATGATTTCTGCTGTGTTTGTCATGGCTTAGTCCCTCGTCCTGTTTATCAAATCCGTTTCAGTAGACGGTTTTTCATTCTGGCAGTAAGCTGTTTAGCAAGTGCAGCATTCTACCGCAACGCAAAACGTAAGTTTATTCCAATTAATTTAATTATTGTGAATAAATATGTCTTTCGTTATGGATTATAAGTCACAAACAAACGTCACCGACGGAAACCGCCATGACCGACACCGACAGAACCTCAAAAATGCCGCAGCGCGATAGGCCGTGGATTTTCCGGACATACTCCGGGCATTCCAGTGCGGCTGAAAGTAACAAGCTGTATCTCGGGAACCTCGCCAAAGGTCAGACAGGCCTGTCTATCGCCTTCGACCTGCCGACCCAGACCGGGTATGACAGTGACCATGCGTTATCGCGCGGCGAAGTCGGCAAGGTCGGCGTTCCGGTCAGCCATCTCGGCGATATGATGACGCTGCTGGACGGCATTCCGCTGGACCGCATGAACACATCGATGACCATCAATGCGCCCGCCGCCTGGTTACTGGCACTGTATATCGCGACCGGAGAGCGCACCGGGGTTGATCGCAAGCTGCTCAGCGGCACCACGCAGAACGACGTCATCAAGGAATATCTGTCGCGAGGCACCTATATTTTCCCACCAGAACCATCAATGAAGCTGACGACCGATGTGGTCGCCTTTACCTGCCGGGAAGTACCGAAATGGAACCCTACCAACGTCTGCTCCTATCATCTGCAGGAAGCCGGAGCGACGCCGGAACAGGAACTGTCCTTCGCACTGGCCACCGCCATTGCGGTTCTGGAAGCGGCCCGCAACCGGGATGACGTTCCGGCTGAAGATTTCCCCATGCTGGTCGGCCGGATCAGCTTTTTCGTGAATGCGGGTATCCGCTTTGTGACGGAAATCTGCAAAATGCGGGCATTCACCGAACTTTGGGATGAAATCTGCCGCGACCGGTTTGGCATTGAAGACCCGAAGATGCGGCGGTTCCGCTATGGCGTACAGGTCAACTCACTCGGCCTGACCGAACAGCAGCCGGAAAATAATGTCTATCGCATTCTGCTGGAAATGCTGGCGGTCGTGCTGTCGAAGAACGCCCGTGCCCGCGCCGTGCAGTTGCCAGCCTGGAATGAAGCCCTTGGCCTGCCCCGGCCCTGGGATCAGCAATGGTCGCTTCGCCTGCAACAGATCGTCGCCCATGAAACAGACCTGCTGGAGTTCGGCGACATCTTCAGCGGCTCGTCGGAAATCGAACGCAAGGTCGAGGACCTGAAAAGCCTCGCCCGTGAGGAAATCGCCCGTATCGATGCCATGGGTGGTGCCCTCACAGCAATCGACAGCGGTTATATGAAACGCCATCTCGTCGATTCAAACCGTCGCCGGATCGCCGCCGTTGAAAGTGGTGAAATGACGGTCATCGGCGTCAACGCCTTCACCGACAGCGAGCCAAGCCCGCTTGGTGGCGGCAACGAGGCCATTCAGACTGTCGATGATGCCGCAGAGCGGGAGCAGATCGAACGGCTGAACGTCTGGCGGTCCGAACGGGACGGGAAGGCGGTGAAAGCTGCTCTTGATGCCCTCCGGTCAGCCGCCACCGAAGACCGCAACGTGATGGAAGCGTCTATCGCCTGCGCCCATGCCGGTGTAACCACCGGCGAATGGGGGGAGCTGTTGCGCGGTGTCTATGGCGAATATCGTGCACCAACCGGCATTGGTGGTCGCAATGATGACACACAGGCAGAAGGACTGGCCCTGATTGCCCGCCGGGTCGATGCGCTTGCCGGCAAGCTGGGCCGTCGCCCGAAAATGCTGGTCGGAAAACCCGGCCTCGACGGTCATTCAAATGGCGCTGAGCAGGTTGCAGTCCGTGCCCGGGATGCAGGTTTTGACGTTGTTTATGAAGGTATTCGCCTGACCCCGTCGCAGATTGTGAACTCTGCCATTGAAGAGGCGGTTCATGTCGTCGGACTGTCGATCCTTTCCGGCGGCCATATTGCCCTGGTCACGGATGTGATGAACCGGCTTGAGAAACTTGGCGCCAGCGATATCCCGGTCATCGTCGGCGGCATCATTCCGCCAGAGGATGAAACCGCTCTGCTTGAGGCCGGTGTTGCGCGTGTCTACACGCCGAAGGATTTCGACATCACGGCAATCATGGCAGATATCGTGGATATGCTGGAAGCTGATGGCCGTCTGGCAGCCTGATCCCGTCAGGGCGGGTCAGCCGGGAATCATCACCGGAATTGAGTTGGCATTTTTCCGGTAAGAGTCATTGCCGGATACCGGCTGCAGGGTTTCGACCAGATAACGTGTCACACCATCACGATACTGATCCAGAATCTGTGACCATGTAACATACAGGCCGCCACGTTTGTGGAACTGCATCACCTGATCGTTCTTGAGCAGTTCCTCGAACGTATCAGCCAGACTGGCGCTCTGCCCGACATAAACCCATGCCGGTTGCTCGCCCCGGTGCCAGACAACATAGACACCACCGATATTTTTTAAATCAGGCCCGTCCGAGCCAACCGTCAGCATACGGTAATATCCGCGGGCAGACGCCTGCCATTCCGGATCAAAAGGCTTTCGGACAGCCGAAAAATCCTCGTCGGCATTACCGCCGAACAGCGAAAACAAACCCATGCCGGCTCCCACACCGTAATTTTCCCAAGCGCGATCCAAAGATCACCAACTACAATACTATATTTCGGCGGAATAACAAAACTGTAAGAAATATTTCGATGAAGTCTTGCCGAAGGGCCAGAGGATGATATCAGAGCCGCCCTCCGGCACTCGTTAACTTGATTTCAAAGTCTGCTAAATTACGTTAGAAGAAGATAAATATTGGCTGAATACGGACTGTGAATTGGCGATGTTTTCTTTCCTGAGCAAACGCAAGGACGCTAAGATCAAACAATTGATCGATGGCGCATCTTATGAGGATTTGCCGCCAGAGGTTATCGCCGATCTGGCTTCCCACATCGTCATCACGACTGAAGACGCACCAGCCGACCTGATGATCAGAAAGCGCCTTGGTATCATTTCCGCCGAAATGCCTGTCGCCATGCATCTTCTGCGCCCCCTGCTGGAGCGCTCACGCCGCTTCCGGTCAGGCCGGTCCCCGGCAGGCCAGCGCGTCCTGCGCGATGCCCGGGCAGCCTGTGAAACCGAACTGAAGCGCGAGGCACTGATAGTAAAAGCTGATGCTGTTATTGGCGTGGCCGTTGACTGTAAACAGTTATCCGGGCTGGGCCGGCAGACATTTCTGGTCACCATGGCCGGTACAGCAATCAGTCTGGCCAAAGCAGAAGACGCGAAAGAAGAAGAACCGAAGATTCAGCAGGAATCACCTGCAGCTCCGACAATCGTTGTCGCCGCTGGTGAGTGAAGCCGCCAGAACAGACCATGTCATCCCATCCTGACACATCTCACCCGACGGTAAGCAGCCAGAAAGACCCGGTCGGAGAAATGGCTGAACGTCTTGCCATGATGGCAGAGTCCCTGGACGCCGCACGGCAGGACGCCGACCGGTATCGCAGTCTGGCCAACAGCAACAGTGACTGGTTCTGGGAAATGGGCCCGGACCTGCGGTTCAGCTATGTTTCCTCCGGGCTGAAAAAAACACTCGGCATTGATCCGTCTGCCGTCATCGGCCGGTCACGGGAAGACTTTGTAGACCATACGGATCAGGATGAAGCTCTGCGCAAGCATCTGACCGATCTCGAACAACGCCGGCCTATCAAGAATTTCATCTACCATATCTGTACAGAAGACGGTGTCGTCCACCATGTCTCCATATCCGGGGTGCCCGTCTTCAACGAACTTGGCGATTTTCTCGGCTACAAGGGTTCCGGCTCGGACCTGACAGACAAGATACGCGCCGATACCGAAGCCAATGCCTGGAAACAGACCCTGTCAACGACGCTGGAGTCGCTCTCCACCGGGGTTGTGCTGTGGGACGATCAGGACAGACTGGTCATCTGCAATGAAGCCTATCGGGAACTGATTGATCCCGCCCGCGATATTGCCGCCCCCGGAACCAGTTTTGACAGCATCCTGCGGGCGCTGGTGACTGCGGGAATCATGACCCTTGCAGGTCACCGGTCTCTGGAAGAATTGTGCCAGAAACGCCATGCTGAACGGCAGCGCCTCCCGGTCGAAACCGAACTGAATTACTCCAATAACCGGTGGATACTTGTGTCCGAACGGCGGACAGCAAAAGGCTATATTGTCGCAACCTACACCGATATCTCGGACATCCGGAAACGTGAGGATGACCTGCGCGACCTGCTGTCACGTAACCGGCAACTGCTCACCGCAATATCGGCGACATCATCCGGTGTTCTGATTCTGGATGCGACCCGCACACCGCCGGCAATCATCTTTGCCAACAAGGCATTTCAGGAGATCACCGATTTCGAGGATGAGGATGTCGCCCTTCAGGGGATCGAAATTCTGTTCGGACCCGAAACGCGACAGGACAATATCGACCAGATCACCGATGCCCTGCTGAACCGGCATGCACTCACCCTCGACATGCGGACCCACAGCAAGAACGGAAAGTCGTTCTGGGCCCAGATCAGCCTCAGCCCGGTCTCATCCGAAGAAGGCGAAGTTACCGCCTTTGTCGCCCTGATCGAAGATGTTACCGACCGGGTAGCCGCACGACAGGCACTGGAGGAAAGTGAACAGCGTTATGCGCTTGCCGTTGCAGGCGCGAATGACGGCATCTGGGACTGGAACATCCGCACCGGAAAAGCCTACTTCTCTGACCGGTGGCAGAAGATGCTTGGCTACAGCGAAGACGACATGGATGGCACTCTGGATGCCTGGCTGGGGCGGGTGCATCCGGAAGACATCGACGATGTCCGCACAGCCATTGAACGGCATACCCTCTCTGTCACCCCGCACTTTGCCAGCGAACACCGGGTCTGCAACAAGGATGGTGATTATCGCTGGGTATCAGCCCGCGGCCTGATTGTCTTTGATGACAATGGCGAGCCGAACCGCATGGCCGGTTCCTTCACCGAGATCACGGATCGTAAAACTTTTGAAAACCAGCTGTTCCACGATGCATTCCACGACAACCTGACCGGTCTGCCGAACCGTGCCCTGTTCACCGACCGGCTGAACCATGCAATCCAGCGGTCAACCCGGAAACGGGCTGAACATTTTGCCGTCCTGTTCCTCGATTTTGACCGTTTCAAGATGATCAACGACACGCTGGGTCATCAGGTCGGCGACCGGATGCTGATGGAAATTTCAGGACGACTGACACTTTGTCTGCGTCCGACAGATACGGTTGCCCGTTTCGGCGGTGATGAATTTGCCGTTCTTATCGAAGACCTTCAGGACCACGAACAGGTGATTGTCGTCACCGAGCGGATCATCGAATCCATGCGCAAGCCCTTCAAGCTGGAGGGGCACGATATCGTCAGTTCCGCGTCCATCGGAATCGCCATCGGCGACGGTTCCTACACCCGCTCGGAAGAAGTGCTGCGGGATGCCGACATTGCGATGTATGAAGCCAAACATGGCGGCAAGGACCAGTATATCGTTTTCAACAACGAGATGGGCGTCTCTGTCGTTCGCGCCCTGCAGATCGAAAACAACCTGCGACGAGCCGTCGAGCGTGATCAGCTGCGACTGGTTTACCAGCCGATTGTCGACCTGAAGACCGGCCATATTGCCAGCTTCGAGGCCTTGCTGCGCTGGCGCAGCCCGGATGGAGAGGAAATCTCACCGACTGAATTTGTCCCCATCGCCGAAGACAGCGGTCTGATCCAGAATATCGGCCTCTGGGTACTTCGTGCGGCCTGCCGGCAGACTGTCGACTGGATGCGCAGATATCCGGATGTTCCGCCCATCGCAATGAGCGTCAACGTTGCTCCGCGTCAGCTTGGCCAGCCATCACTGGTCGGCAATGTTGCCGCCGTACTGGCCGATACCGGAATGCCACCGGAACTGTTGCGACTGGAGATCACCGAAAGCGCGATCATGGAAAACCGGACCCTGATCACCGAACGGCTTGAACAGTTGAAGCAGCTTGGTGTGACGCTCTATGTCGACGACTTTGGCACCGGCTATTCCTCACTCGGGCATTTGCAGAGTTTCCCCATTGATGCGCTGAAGATCGACCGGACTTTCGTCTTCCGCATGGGACCAAATGGCGAGAATTCCGAGATTGTCAGATCTGTAACAGCCTTGGCTGACTCCCTGTCCTTCAAGGTCGTGGCTGAAGGTGTCGAGACAACAACCCATCTGCGGCTGCTGTCACAGCTGCATTGCCAGTACGGGCAGGGCTATCTGTTCTCAAAAGCGGTCGAGAAAGAAGACGCCGAGCGGCATTACAGCGAGCGCAAGAAGTACTTCAACCCCGGCGACTACGCAGGCTGACAGAAAGCCGTCCGGACAGCCGGTTAATCCGCCGTTTTCCGTACCAGCAAATCCCGGCCAAGCCACAGACCCCAGACAATCCAGAGCAATTCACGCGCCCGGCGCACCAGAGCAGCCGCCAGCCCGGCACTGGGAGAGCCGCTCAGGGAGCCGGCGATCAGCACGATTGCCCCTTCCTGCGCCCCCAGGCTGAGCGGGATGAAGAAAGCCCCCGTCCGTACCAGCTGCGTCACCCCTTCAATAATCACGGCATCTGAGAAACTGACGGGAACACCAACCGCCCACATGGTGAGCCAGAGCTCAACTGTCCCGACAACCCAGTTAATCAGAGCCAGCAGCACAGCCAGCGCAAACCGACCGGGTGTCCGCGCATAAAAGGCCGTAAAGCGGCTTTCCAGTTCCCGGATATGACCGATCAGACCGGCCACCCGTTCTGCCAGCCGCCCGTTCCGGAAAAACCCGAGCAGCCAGGAGCTTACCCCCCTGCTCTGAACAACAAAAAAGCCGGCAACCCCTGTCAGCAGGGCAGCCAGACCAATAGCAGAGGCCGTTTTGGCATTCTGCGGCAACCGGTCATCCCCCATTGCCAGCGCCAGCGCCACAATCAGAAACAGGATAAGGCCTATCAGATTGATGGTGCGCGCCATCACCAGCGAAGCTGTCGCCTCTGACAGGCCAATGTCATACCGGCGTTTCAGCATCAGCACTTTCGCAGGCTCACCGCCAAGCGATGCCATCGGCAAGGCAGAATTCAGGGCTTCACCAACCATCCGGACAGACCAGAGCCGCCATAGCCACCGCGACTTCATGTCGACGCTCGGCAGGGTCAGCTGCCACGACATCGTATCGATCAGAAAGGCGAGGAAATAGGCCGCTACGATTGCCAGCGCCAGAGACGGCGCAATCTGTCGCAACTGTTCACCAACGGCCGAGAGATCAACGGAAGAGCCAATCCAGACCAGCAAGCCAATCCCGACAAGCAGATATAACAGGCGCATCAGCATCCCGCCTGCCTCATGATATGGAAATGATATGACAAATCAGGCATCCCGCCCCTGACGCCAGCCCACGGTCAGCTGAAGCAGGGCCGGTGTGATCAGCAGGGTCGCAACGATGGTCACAGCCAGTGAAAGCGTCAGCAGCAACCCCATACTTGCTGTCCCCGTATGCGGCGACAGCGACAATGCAGCAAATGATCCGACGGTTGTCGCGGCGCTGTAGACAATCGCCCGCATGGTCGAGACCTCGTAAATATCTTCCAGCCGTCCCTCACGGGCCCGCATCACCATATGAATACCGAAATCAACACTGAGACCGAACAGCAGTGGCAGCACGATGATGTTGGCAAAGTTCAGAGACAGACCGATTGCCCACATCAGACCGCCGGTAACAATCGCCCCTGTTATTGCGGGGATCGCCACGATGATCACATCCAGCAGGTTGCGCAGCATGAGCACCAGCAGAACCGTGACAGCCAGACTGGCATAAAGAATCGCCAGAACAAATGCCTCAACAACAGCCTCGCCGGCAGCCCGGATAATCACCGGCGTTCCCGTGGCACGGGGCGCTACGTCAACCACCTCATCGACGAAATCCGCCCGCCGGGCATCATCGCTCATATCCGCATGGGGGATGACTTCCAGACGATACTGCCCGGCATCAGATACCCAGAAACGGGTCAGTCGTTGCGGGATATCGGATGCAGCAAAGACACTGGCCCGCAGAGCGTCGAAAATCGCCTGCAGCCGGCCATCCAGCCCGGCCAGCAGCAGGAACTCGGCCCGGCGCAACAGGTCCGGCTGCCCGGAAACGGCCGAGACAGCGGCAACAAGCCGCTTCCCGGCTTCCCCGAAATCTTCCGGGGCAGTGCCAATCAGCGTCATGAGCCGCTCAGCCGCCTGTTGTCGTGCGGCATCGGTCAGCGGCGTCGTTACGGTTGGCTGGACCGCCATTGGCCCGAGGAAAAATGACAGGTCCTGAACGATGAAAAGCTTTTCATCCTGATCATCCGGGAAGAGAGACCCTGCCGTCCGCACATCCGCCACGGTTTCCAGCTTTTTCAGTCTGGCTGTCAGGTCAGTCAGCGCAGTCTCATCATCAACAAGAATGTCGATGGCATAGGTCTGCCGATCAGGGTCCGCCATAAGCTGGCGCGCAAGCTGTACACTCTCCGCAGACGGATCACGCAAGTTCATCGGGTCATGGTCAAACCGCAGTTGCGGAATAACCACCATAGATGCCATCACACAGATCACTGCCATTGCCAGAACATGGAACGGTTTTCGCACGGCAAAGGATGCCAGCGGCGCGACAAACTGTCCCCGGTCAGAAACGGCGCCCCTTCCTGTCCCCAGCAACATCAGCAATGCCGGCAACAGGGTCAGGCTCAGAATCAGGGCCACAAACATCCCCATGCCGGCAATCAGCCCCAGTTCAGCCACACCGCGATAGTCTGTCGGGGTGAAGGAAAAGAACGCTACCGCCGAAGAAACGGCACAAAGTAACAAGGCAGCACCTGCATGCCCCGTTGCCCGGCGAAGGGCGCCAGCCCGGTCATCCGTCAACGCCGCCTCTTCCTGGGCCCGCAGGGTATAGTGCAGGGAAAAGTCGACCCCCAGCCCGATGAACAAGACAGCGAAGGCCACGGAAATCAGATTGAACTGCCCGACAACCAGCGTCGCCAGTCCGGCGGTCATGCACAAACCACAGACCAGCAGGATCAGTGTTGCTGCGACCGCCCTTGCTGTCCGGTATGCAATCAGCAGAAGGACCAGAACCAGTGTCATGGAAATCAGGCCAACAAGCCCCAGACCATCACGGACACTGCTCAGTTCTTCCTGCTCCAGTGCGGCACTGCCGGTTATCCCGACACGCACATTCATTGCCGGATCAAAGGCCAGTTGCGTCACCGTATTCCGGATACCCGAAATCGCATCACCGGATGGCGAAAGCGAACCGAAATCCAGCCGGGGACGCGCCAGAACCACCTCGCGCCCGCCATCTGTGATATCATCCCCGCCGAGCAGCCTGACCCATGAAAGCGGCTTCGGCTGCCCGGCTGCGACATCTTCAAAGACAGCAGAAAGCCGGTCCAGCGACGGTCCCAGCGCTTCCCGTGCAGCGCTGTCGCCCTGTGTCACCGCCAGATCAACCACCGAGACCAGCCCGGCCAGATTCGGGCTGGCATGCAGTTTGGCGAGCAGAGGCTGGGCGGCCGCCAGATCATCCGCAACCTTTTCGAGCTCCGGCGTTGTCAGATACAGCAGACCCTGTCGGCGCAGAAAGGGATCAGACTTCTCGTAGAATACCCATTCATACAGGTCCGTCTTCGCCGTCAGTCTCTCTGTCAGTTGCCGCGCGGCATCTTCCGCCGCGTCCGGTGTTGCTGCATCGACGACAATCACAAGATTTTCAGACAGGGCTGGAAATGCTCTGGAGAAGGCAATCGCATCACGCCGGAATGACAGTTCCGCCGACAGCATGTCCGTGTTGCTGGTATTGATCCGGACATGACTGACCGTGAACCAGACAGAAACCACAGCCAGTGCAAGAGCCGTCAGGACAGTCAGGACCGGCCTGCGGACAGACAGCGCCGTTCCGGCTATCAGCAGGTCGACGAGGCGGGCGTAAAACTGATCAAATCTGGACAAGAAAAAGGCCTGAACTTATGAAATGGCTACATAGCCTTGGCACACCGGCTTGACAACGACCCAAGCCGGACTATTCCCTGCCAGATCATGTCAAATTTACCTTACGATCAGGCGATTGCCCGCGTGCTAGTAAAGCCGCTTATCAATACGCCCATTCATCCGAACCATATCACGATCTTTTCGTTTCTTGTGGGCGTTGCCGGCTCGGTGCTGATGCTCTCCGGCGAGTACAGCGATATGGGATGGGGGGCGACCATATTCATCTTCGCCCGCTTCCTTGATCATTTCGACGGGGAACTGGCCCGGGCCAGCGGCAAGAAAACCCGCCTCGGCTATTATCTCGATTATTTCGTCGGCGGATCGCTGCACGCCATCTTTTTTGCCTGTATCGGTATCGGACTGCAATCAACCTGGCTGGGCGACTGGGCGCTGGCGCTGGGTGCCGCCGGTTTTGCGTCTTCGGTCATATCCATGTTTCTCAATCTTAAACTGGATGCCGCCATGGAACTGGAAGACGGTGCGACCGTCGGATATCCCGGCCTCTGGCGATTTGAACTGGAAGATGGCATCTATCTGATCGCACCGATTGCCTGGTTTGGCTGGCTCGACTGGTTTTTCATTGCTGTCGGCATTGGTTCACTCGCCTATCTGGTCTGGACCGCCTTCAGTCTGATTAATGTTATGGGCAAACGAAAACGAATGTGATGACAACGAACATATCCTCTGCTGATGATCCCGACCGGATTCATGAAATCAGTTTTGATGCCGATGCACTCTGGTCCTATATTCTGACCCGTATCCGGGCAATTGCAGCCATTGACCGCATCCCCCTGCTGACAGGGTTCCCGGACTGGGCTTTGCTTCGCGCCTTCAGTGACATTGACCCGGACGAAACAGGACTGCTGGCGATCATTCAGGAAAACCCGGAACAACAGACCGGCCTTTCCCTGAATGCAGCGACGATCAGCCATGTCTGGTTTGCTGCCGGCACAGATGAACTGAATGCCGCCATCACTGCGTTCAGCCAGACCACAGGACACGGGCTGATCTGCCTGTCTGATGATCTTCAGCCTGCGGATTTATCTGTCCGTCCTCCTTTTGCACCTGTCTGGGAGGCGAAAGAAGGCGGTATTCTTGCCATCGCAACAAGCCCCTCCCAAATGACAAGAGCAGCAAGCCTGCGTCAGGCATGCATCGCGGCCGGACTGCAACCTGCCATCATCCGTACATGGCAGATATTCCCGCTCCCGGCAGATGATCTGGACGGGCTGCTGGCCGGTTATGACGCCCTTGCCATCCTGGACCAGCCCGGCGGTGCGCTGGCGCAGGGACTGACAGGCTGGCGAATTGCTTCTTCCCTGTCCCTGCCGGCAACGATACTCTCCCCAAACCTTTCTGATAATGCCATGATGGATGCCCTGTTCGCGACAGCTGTACGTGGCGGCCGCTTCGAGGACCCGAGATGAGAAAACACCGTATCAAGGCAGCACCGAACGCGTTCTGCCAGAATGACATTCTCCGGTCCGAACTGATCACCCGGTTTCCTGAAACAGTTTTCAATGACACAGGAACCCGTCTGGCCGGCCAGACCCTGATCGATTTTCTCCAGGACACGGATGGAGCCATCATCGGGCTGGAGCAGATCGACAGTACGATCCTGAAAGCCTGTCCTGATTTGAAGATCGTCGCCAAATTCGGCGTCGGCCTGAACAATATCGATCAGAACGCCCTTGCCGATCACGGGGTGAAACTCGGCTGGAAATCCGGCGTCAATCGCCGGTCTGTCTCTGAAATGACGCTCGGCTTCATGCTCGGCCTGACCCATAACCTGTTCCGCTCTGACCGCCAGCTGCGCAGCGGTGTTTGGCTTCGCGATGGCGGACGTCAGCTTTCGCAATGCACCGTAGGTATTGTCGGATTTGGTCATATCGGACGTGATGTCGCTACCCTGCTGAAACCGCTGGGCTGCCGGATACTGGTCAGTGAAATCCTCCCTGTGGCCGATGCCATCCGGACTGCCGGGTGCGAGCCGGTCACGTTTGATGAACTGATCGCGAAAAGTGATATTGTCACGATCCACACACCACTGACCCGCAAGACAGAGGGCATGATGTGCAAACCCGTTTTCCGCGCCATGAAGGACAATGCGATCCTGATCAATACAGCTCGCGGTGAAATTGTTGTCGAAAAAGATCTGAAGCAGGCCCTTCGGGAACGCTGGATCGGCGGCGCGGCGCTGGATGTCTACAATACCGAGCCTGTTACCGACACTGAGCTTCTGGCATTTGAGAACATGGCCTTCACACCGCATATCGGCGGCAATACCATCGAGGCCGTAACCGCGATGGGACAAAGCGCGATCTCACATCTCCACGATTATTTCAGCGACTGATGCGGCTTCGCCACACCTGGCCTATTTCACGGGTTCTGGCGATCGCATTCTGCCTGCTGATCATTCTGTCGGTCGGCGGCATGACCGCTTTCAGCCTGAGCACCCTGCAGCAGGCAACGCAGGACCAGATTTCCAAGCGGGCGTCACAGGATATCGACGCCACGGTTGAGCGATTGCGTGACCAGTTGCAGCCAGCCCGAAATCAGGTCGAGCGCATCGCAAAACTGCTATCGGACAAACGTCTCTATCCGGATGAAAAGTCCCAGCTGACCGACGTTCTGCAGGGCGCTCTGGTCGCAACGCCGCACATCAATGCGGTACTGGTTGTCGAACCGGATTTCCGGGCTCTGATCGCCCTGCAGGAACAGCTGAGCGATGCCAGCGTGATCTTCAGCAATGAAGAGAACAACCCGGTCATCCGGCGGGCGATGACAAAGGCCAGAACATCTGACGAGGCCTTCTGGGGAACTCCGATCTATGTCCCTGAAGTCGGCACCCTGATAAATGTGGTCAAGGCCTTCAGGATCGACGGTGAATTTGCGGGTTTCGTCGCCTCCACCGTAAAGGTTACGGAGCTATCTGCGCAGATGGCGAACAGAAGGTCCGAAATAACGACAGGCACCTTCATCCTGTGGAACAGTGACCAGATGCTTGCCCATGTAAAAATGACGGATCCACAGGGCTTTGGCATCAGCCAGGACAAACCTTTGCCACTTGTTGCAGATGTTGGTGATCCGGTTGTCACGGCTTTCGTCGGTAATCAGTTCATGGTGACTGACCTGTTCAGTCCTGAAACCTACCCCAATCTGAAAGTGATCGAGCTTCCTGGCAGGGACTGGCCCTATATCGTTGCCTATCGGGATATTCAGGAATTTGGCCAGCCGGTCTGGACCGTCGGTGTCTATGTCAACGGCGAGGCCTTCAACGCCGAACGCTGGCTGCTGACAACTGTCGGACTGGCGGGCGGCGGCGTACTGATACTGGGTATCATTGCCGCATTATGGCTCGGGATGCGCCTGTCACGCCCGGTACGGTTGCTGGCGGAAACCGCCGAGCAGATCGCCGTGCAGGACCCGGAACATATCGAACCGATGAGACCCAGCCGTATCCGGGAACTCGATCAGGCCAGCGACGCTTTCAACCGGATGATCGTCGGCTTGAAAGACCGGGCATTTTTGCGGGCAACTTTCGGCAAATATGTTCCGGAAAGTGTCGCCAGCCAGATTCTGGAAAACCGGACCTTCGTACAGGAACCACGGTTACGAAACGCAACAGTGATGTTTACCGACATCGCCGGCTTCACAGCCTTATGCGAGAAGCTGACGCCGGCACAGACCATTGAAGTACTGAACGATTATTTCTCTGCCGTTGTTGAGCCCATCGAAGCCAATGGCGGTGTCATCCAGCAATATCAGGGCGACGCCATGCTGGCGACATTCAACATCCCGACGGATCGTCCGGGACATGCGGATGATGCCGTGAAGGCCGCAATCCGGATTGAACAGATTCTGTCTGAACGAACATTCGGCCCCGGCATTTCCATCAAGACACGGATCGGTATCA
>TARA_R110000787_G_scaffold198074_1_pt1 | contig 41734 bp, 58 predicted proteins | sample TARA_R110000787 | Tara Oceans TARA_R110000787 (sample SAMEA4397920) | marine metagenome | biome: Polar Biome; feature: [DCM] deep chlorophyll maximum layer (ENVO:01000326); material: water (ENVO:00002006), including particulate matter (ENVO:01000060) such as... | depth 35 m | reverse complement strand
ACAACATTGAAGATTAGCCAGACTATGCCTACTGATGCTGAGGTCATTCTAATGATAACTGATCCTAAAAAATGGATGGCAGATCATAAGGTTGGTGTAAGTTACAGATACCCTTGGAGTAGTACTACCGTGTCTAACTGGCAGATGAATACTACCTATCCTACTTGGTCGACTCAGGTTTGGCTAATGGGTGAAGGCAGTAATGATTCCTTTACGAATAGTATAAGAAACCAAGCTGGTTATGGTGATAACAGCACTAAGATGGAGTTTAGGAATATGCAGTCTAACGATATTGAAACTGTAAGCATAACTGGACTAAGTTAATAATGTAAATATGGCCCTTCGTGGGTTGATTATAAAACTAATAAAATGGGTATTAAAATGGGGATGGACGATTTAAGATTCTACGCTGTAAATTTATCAGCAGTAGGTTTGGGACTCGTCGATATCAATACCGCTCTTACTACTGTAACTCTTATAGTGGGCTTAGGCTATTCCATCAACAAGTGGTGGCGTTTAGCTAAGAGTAAGCGTGTGATGTAAGCGTGTGATCTAGGCGAAAGTTTAGACCAAAAAAAAGGGGACAATCCGTTATGGACTGTCCCCTTACTTGGTTGTACCTATGAGCGTTTGTCTGTCTTGCTCCACACACGTACTGCTTTCTCAACTCCACGGCTACCAATGTAGAACGTGATGAACGCAGTATAGGTCGTCTCTATCAACGGCAGGTAAGCCTTATTGATCTGGAACGAACCTAGATTTCCGTCTGTGATAATGATAGCTAATATCATAACTGTCCATATCATAAAGCCTAGAGGCCTTACAGACTTGGATAGCCAAGAGTCAGACTGCATATCCGCTTGTAAGCGCTTAGTCAACTCTCTTTCATACTCTAGCTCTGCATTAAATATCTCTTCCTCTGTGAGCTTATACTCATCGATTATAGCGGCAATGGCTTCTACACCACCACCGCTCTTAACCGCTCCCTGAAGACCTTTAGTGAGTCCTATTAGAGTTCTGAAGATCTTATTCATTATGATCCACACGCCTCGCAGTCATCGTCATCGATGCCGCAAACAGCGTTCTCGTTAGCCTTATCTTCTGTAAGGTCGTTCACAAAATCAGCAAAGGAATCTGTTCCTTCTTCGTGGTCTTGTATATCTGTTTGAAAGTCGTCGATCATAAGTTGTTCTGTTTTATTGATTAGTGTTGCGTATTGCTCCTGCACATTGAATGATGGACAAGCCTTGTTACTAAACTCATTGTGTCCGTGTAAAGTAGCCTTAGGATAGATCTCAGTCAGTCCTAGCAGCAAGTTATGCAGCGCATATAACTGAGGCTCTGTCCTAGTGTCTTTAGGATCGAAGTCTTTGTTAAGTCCACCGATATAACATACCGCTATGCTACCTTGATTGTATCCTCTAGCGTGAGCGCCATCTAAGTTAACGCTCCTGCCTTCCTCTATTGTTCCATCTAGTCTTACGACATAGTGATATCCTATATCTCTCCATCCTTTGTTCTTGTGCCATTGGCGGATGTCTTCTCCAGATACATCTCTGTCTTCAGGAGTTGCTGAGCAATGTAGGAATATACGATCAATAGATCTCTTGGACTTAGTTAGTCCGTTTAGAATTATGTTAGCCATATTATTCTGATTTAGTTTTACGGGCGTAGTTGTAGGCGTCCCAAAATGCCTTGTCTCTGCGAACCATTTGATCAGCTTGTTCGCCAGTGCTAATAGTTGCATTATTGTTCTCGAAGTTATCAATTGTCAGGTTTCTCATTAGTTGAAGTTGTTAGTTGATGCGTTACTGATTAGTTCAGATATAGAGTCATCTTTGGATGTCTTCATAAGTACCGTTTTTCTTTGTCCGTTTATATCTACTATAGATACGAAGGACTTGGAGTTCTCGCCATACTCATCTTTCCATTCCCGTGCTTTCATTCTGTTTCTCATCTCACTAATTACAAGTGAATAGATAAGCGTAGCCGCTGAAGATCCACCCTGAAACTCAGGATTAAACCTTTCCAGAAACTCCTCACAAACACGTAAGACAGCAGCGTCGATTAGAGTCTGCTTCAACTCCCTATGCTCGTCCATCTTAAAATGTGATCTAGCAATGAAGTCCGAGAGCTCGAGGATAAACTCCCCTAGCTTCTCAGATATCTTACCATCATCACTCGACTTAATCGCCTCAACCTGAAGCAGTTCCTTGTCGTAGATACTATTATTATGATTACTCAAAAGACGCCCCTTCCGTTAACTGACGTTCCATCTCGATAATCTCAGGCAGGTAATCCATAAGCTCTTTAGGTGTAACCCTAACGATAGTGGACATTCTCATAAGAGATACCTTCCCGCCCTCTCTGACGATTAAGTTTACAGCCTCGTAAAGCTCCATAAGGAAGTCTGTTTCCATATCAGTAATCTGTTCGTATGACTGACCTGCGACGAACTCTTCTAATTTAGTTATTCTCTTTTGCATTAGATTATTTTTCTAAAGGTTAGCTCTGCAATAAACGCGCAGATAATAGCGTACAACGGGCTTATTCCTAAGTACATAAGCACTAAGATACTTCCCCAAAAGGAAAAGCAAAACAAGCAGTTGAATGGTTTGAAGTCTAAGTACTTCGCTGTGAGCTTATTGTAGGGCTCGAACATAAACAGTCCAACAAACAAAAGCGATGTAGCAAGTATACCAAGAGTAGTATCATAAATAGTTTCCATATTCTACGTCTTTAAAGATTACCCTAGCGATGAAAGTATCGTTAGGCAGATTGAGGTCTACTTTTATAGACATCTTCTGGAAGTATTTTTTACTATCATCCTTGGCGACACCTAGAGCAGTGATAGAATCTGCTAGAAACTTAACAGCGATTATTGCATTATCACAATCGTAACGGCTATTATAAGTTAAGTGTATCTCAAACATCTTAGCGTTAAACGGATCGTACTTGTTAAAGAACGATGTAACGTCTGCTAAGTAAAGGTCTTTAGCCTTCTTGCGCTTAGTCCAATGTCCCCCTGCATAATATGCATTAAGACTTGGCGGCTTTAATAACGGAATGTCTAGGACTAACTCTGTCATTTTGTGTAGAAGTTAGACTTGCTAAGCTCTATCCTAGAGAACTCTTCTATAACACTGAAGTCATAAACAGCTTTTCCAGTAGCTCCTAGCGCAGTCATTATCTGGCTTATGAGGACTGGATTCTTGTTCATCTCTCCAATAGTATCGTTTCTAGTTACAACCTGCAGAGGATCACTCTCCGTGCCTCTGTAGTGATTAAGATAACCACTGCCTCGTGTCTTACGTTTCCAAGATACTCTCACCTTGACTGCGTAGATCATTGCTTTTTCGTCTATCATACGTCCATTGGATTAGTTATTTTTAGGAATTTATCCATAAACTGATTACTATCAGTCACTCTAAACGTCCACGTGTTAGCGAAGTTCTCTTGCTTAAACATATGGTATCCGTATTCCCGAAGTGCAAGTACAACCTCAAAGTTGCACTGCACAGTTATCTCTTCTAGATTACTTGACATATCTGAAGTATCTATCGAATACTAACTTAACGGCTAACAACAGCGTGAAACAACCCAGTACAATTAGTAGTGGCTTATTCAAACACATAGCAGCTACAGCGTATGTACCAATGAACAATGAGTAACCTAAGAACCATACCCACTCAGGCACGTTAGAGACCTTCTCAAGCTCTTTCTTTCTTAATACAGAATCTAGTGCCGTTTTCATATCAACGCCCTTAGAGAAGTCCGTATGAGCATCGCCTTGTTTATCAACCCAACTTACTCGATACGTCTTTAATCCATCTGAGGAATTACCTGATATCAGGACTGCCTCTTTTGCAAATGCTTTCATAATCTATTTTTTAGTTATTGTGTAGTTAACGGATTCTCCAGTCAACCATTCTACCACCTTTTCAGGTGACTCAATCTGTGGACGCCCTTGTAGGCCATCTACGTAACCCTTAAGATATACCTCTTGAAGATCACTAATACGTACTTTATACATCTTTACGTTCTTTATACATTACATATACCAGATAACCATTGAAGGCTAAGACAACGAAGACACCGAGCAGTACATCACTCATCGTCTTCCATAATCTTAAGCATTGCTCTGATCACTAGCTTAAACCTATCCATCTGAAGTTGCAGGTAGATATTGTGTGCTACTAACACCACTAAAATTAATCCTAACATATTAAATTTGTTTACCTAGTTTAACATCTATGTTCGCTACCTCCTTGTCGATCCACTCTCGTCTGTCAAAATTAGATGTGGCGGGTAACTTCTTTGTGAACCATTGTGGCTCGGTGAGTCTACTTAAATTAAATGCGAATATGCCTTCAGGCGTCTCGGAAATATAAATAGCCTCAGTATCGTGGGCTAAGGCCCTCGTCATTAGTTTATCGTACTTCATTTTCTCTATCATAAGTGTAGGGTAGTGCTTATGTCGAAACTTAAGCTCTATCTCACAGCTCTTATCCTTAGAATAGCAGTCGTAAGGACTATACTCTCCAAGGTCTGAATACTCTAGGTCAGGAATGTAGGTCTCTTTCAAGTACCTAAACATCCTAGCCTCGTTCTTTTCCCAGTTAGACATCTTGTCCATCTAGGTAGCGCTCTAATGCTGCTAGTGCTCTCCAAGCTACTTTCGAAAGGTGTAAAATACCATCCTCGTCTACGGGGTGAACGCTGTGGTCTATTAGATGTCTTGTCAGCGCATCTAGTTCGTCACTGCTTTTGCTTTTGTCCCAGTGTAGTGGTTTATCAGGATGGTGTTGATCATTTCCAGCTTGAGATGTCCTGCTAACCTCGGCTAATGCCTGAGGAAAGTACTTCAGTACTCCGCTGTAGATTGGTGTTGCTTTACGCTCTTGAGCAGAGCTAGGGTTTATAGTAAAGTGCTCCCCGAAAGGATCCTCTTGAGTGTTACCAGTAGTATTAGCTGACCAGTTTGGATAAGTATCTCTCATAGTTAGTTGTATATAAATTGTTTAGATGCGTGAATAACGTCAGACTGCGGTAAGTACACTCTGAAGACGTATAAACCCGTTGCGATTGGACGCGAAATAGCTCTCAACTCCGACGTGTTATCAACATAATGGTATTGTTCGTCAATGAGCCTACCTGCAAGATCAAAGATCTGGAAAGATACGTACCCCGTGTATCCATCCAGACCTCTAATATATGCTATTCCGCTTACTACTTTACGTAGATCTTGTAAGGAACTTCATTCACGTTTGTTACGTTAATGTAGATATCTTCCTCGTAAGACTGGCCACCATTAATACGTGTGGCTTTCACGCGAACTACTATCCACTCGTTAGTCTCGTGATCGAGAGCACCAGTGATTTGAAGTTGATCATTTTGAACCAAGTAAATAGGCAGTGTACTAGATACTCCGTTAACAACAGAGTAAGCAACACCATCTATAGATAATATCTCTAGAGTAACCTTGGTCTTGTTTACCTTCTTAGCAGTTCCGTTAGCCTTAGTCCACCAAGCTGACATCGTTGTGCTGTAAGGATTGGTAGTGTTCTCAGCAACAGCAATGGTATCAACCTTAATGTTATCGATATCTCTACGTCTAACTTTTACTGAAGTCACAGCGGTCATTGATAAGCCACCTGCATCTGTAATAGTAGTATTGAAAACATACTCACTCTGAACGTCAGCGTCAAAAGCTACAACTGGTGAGATATCACCGATATCGCCATCCGCTGCTGTAATGTTAGCCGAGGCAGGAGTGACTACGAAGTCGGTAGTGTTTGATAGTGAGATAGTTAAGTTGTCTGAGCCATCACGATCCGCACCGCCTAGTGTTCCGATTACTGAGGTCTCACCTTCGTATACTTCCATATAGAGAGTATCATTAGGGTTAACGCCAGAATTGATAGAATCGATAGCTACTTGTGCCGACGCTGTATAACCTGCGATAAGGGCAATTGATAAGATAAGTTTTTTCATTTGTTTAAATTTCAGTAAGTATTAATGTTTGAATGTCCTTGCCCATACCATTGTAATCAGTGATACGCGTGAAGTGGAATACAGACGCTCCGTTCTGCGAAGATACCCTACTCTTGTACCACGTTTCTGTTCCGATCTGTAAAGCAGTGTCGTTGATACTGACAGCAAACTTAAACGTTTCTAGGAAGTTGAACCCGAGGATAGGTAATGGTGTCACCTCAGAGTCAGTGTTTAGTGTATAAAGAGTTCCGAAGTCTGTAGCCAGTAAGCCAACATTGTAGAACGAGGTGTCTGAATCAACACCTCCAGCCCATCCTGAAGTTGCAGTGGATTCTAAATCAATAGAGTACCAACCATCTTGCAGGTTAAACATTACTGGATCCTGCTTCGAGCAACTTGATAAACATATCACAGCTACTAATAAAATAACTCTTTTCATAATTTTAGTTTTGAAGTTAGGGTAGGGGAGAGGTAAGGGCAGTAACCCCTCCCCCACTCCTACTCGTCAAATAGACTAACCTCTAAGCGGTAAGCCTTTCCTTTTCCATTGCGTTCTATAAAGATACGCCCGTTGTTCGTGTTGTAGAATACATAAGCCTCTGCGCGGCCCGTGTAGTCATTAACATCGAAGTGATACTCTGTTCCATTCAGAATAAGATTAGCGTCATCTGTGACCTCGCAGGACGTTATCTGAGGCACATTGAGCTTCAGGTACATCCTAACGAGTTCAGCAAACGATCTTTTTCTTGTAAGTATCAGGCTTTTGATATCAGCCATTACTTATCTTCCAACTTCATTGGAACTGCAATTGCTGTAGTACCATCTAATACAACACCACAACCGATAGCAGACTTCTTGCCGCCTTTAGCGTAACCCATTGCATAAGTTCTGTCATCAATTCCACAACCTACAGCCATTCCGAATACTCTAGTCTTAGCACCTACGTGGTAGTTGACATAGAAGTCGGTATGGTAGTGACCAGTCACTGTGGATTGCATATCACGAACACAAGCAGACTTAGCTTTTCCAGCTCCATCGCCGTGAGTGTAACGTACACCATCTAGGTAGTAGTCATACATAAACTCCCACTTCGGAGTCTCAAGTACCTCGTTCATATCCTTGATCCACTCTGCAGGAATACCACCCGTTTGAGCTTTACGCATAATCAATCTATCGTGATTACCCCACATAACCTTAGCCTCAGGAAACGCCTTGTAGTAAGGCTTAAGTTTCTTGATTGCGAATGCTAACTCAGCGCCACCACCTAGACCATCAGCGTCTGTCTCGTGGTAAGAAGAGTAGTGATTGTCAATAACGTCACCAATAAAGACAACCTGATTACAATTGTAGCGCTCGTAAGTCTCCTTACAGAACTCTAGATAACCTTTCAGATCAAATGGTGCGTGAATGTCACCGATAACTAATACTCTGTTAGTATCGTTGTTGAAATACTCGTGATTGGTTTTCTTAGCTCCTGATAAACGAGGACGCGATTCTTTTGACTTTTTCATAATTGATTGTTTATTGATTAGTAGTTAAGTGCCAAGTGATATCTAGTTCAAGTTCTAACCTAGCGATTAGCTCTCGTTCGATATCGTGGCCGCAAGTGTATTCGCATAAAGCATTATACAATACGTTGAGTTCGTCTCTGTTAAATTCCATATCTATTTTATTTCAAGTTGCTGACCTGCGAACGCATCCTCTACGCTCCCATCAGGAGGTGGCGGTAATGGTATAGCCATTTGTTCAGCTACTGGCTCAGCTTTAGGACTCTCACCTACAGCGTATTGCTTACTACCATCATTGTTGCGTTCGTAGTATCGGTTACTCAACTTGTCATAAAACATAGTTACAGTGCCTAGCTTTCCTACGATCTTCGGCTTAGCTTTCGTGATTGAAATCTCTACCTGATTAGCCTCGTAAGGAACTCCATTAGGATCGTTAACACCGAATGGACATCTCCAGACTGAGATCATCATCATACCTTTTCTAGACCACATTTGGCCACCCGCTATGTCATTGTAAGTAGGTTTAGGTATAAACGATATACCATCCTGAATACGTGACTGGATGTACTTGGTGTGGACTGAGATAATGGTGTGAACCTTATGCTCTGCCGAGTACTTACGAACCTTTGTAAGAACATTACCAATAGCAAGATCTTCACGTTGCCCTGACATAACGTCAGTAGTAAGCTCTGTAAAAGGATCGATTATACAACCATCCATCTTCAGGCCAGTAGACTCTTCGAGCTCTCCAACCGCTGTGTAGAACCCTTCGATAGTCAAACTACTAAGGCCGCTATCAATGATAAAGAAGTGCTCTTCAACGAACGCGATAGCTTTAGCAACCTCTTCGTCTGTAGCGCATATCTCATCGAAAGCCAAGAAAGGCTTTCTAAGGTATACCCAAAGCAATTCACTGAATACTTCAGCAGGTGAACCAGTTTCTGGAGAGTACACTGCGAACTTCCAACCGCTATATTGCGCGACGTTCATACTCATTTCCCAAGTGAACTGAGACTTACCTGCGTGAGCCCCTGCGTAAATGTAAGTAGTACTACCTTTCTTCATTGAGTAGTATTCTGATAACGTCGGTAGGCCTACCCACTCACCACGTTTAACTCCATTAGTCCGAAGACTCATTAAGCTGTCCTTGACATCGCTTAACTTATATATATTGTTTCTCATACTGCCCTTTTATTTTTTATGAGTAAAACTTCGCTAACTGAGCATTCGCAACAGATAGTTCCTCCTTAACCTTGCTAAGAGCCTTGAGCTCCTTTTGCGCGGCGTGTTTTTCATCTAGTGTTCGATTGATAATAGTATCAAACGTATGGTGTTGTTGTTCTAGATGTGTAGTCCAACTGATAATGCGTCCCATAGCATCTCTAAGGGACTCAATCTCTGGATTGGATGATGCGTTACTCCACTTAATTACGAGGTCACAGACAAGCTGTAAGTCCGCGTGAGCCTGAAGGCTTATTAAGTCTCTAGCCATTATAAGCTGACCATTTTAGTGGTGAACGATACAGAATCGCAGTCACATTGGTCAAACAAGCTATCGGATAGTGATGCGGTGTTGGATAGTACTACTGGTGCAATCTCTCCAGTTGCTTGTACTACTCCTGCGTTCCACATTGTCCAATCCATTTGGAAAGCGTTAAGCGTATTGTCATCACAAGATACAAGCGCTAGAACTGATAAAGATAAGATGATTGTTTTCATAAGATAATTATTTATAGTTTATAGATTAGGAAAGGGAAGGGGATTCGAACCCCTATCTATACCATACCCTTTACCCCTTGCACCGAAGTGCTTTTGACTACCCTAGATTAGAAAGGTAAGTCGTCAGATGGAGCGGTCTGATTGACTGGTGCTGAAGGTGCGGATCCGCCACCTCCTGCAGGTTTGAAGTTGTCAATTTGTGCGTAAGGATTACCATCTCTACCAGATAGAATCTCTAAGTTAACCCATCCTGCCTCGTTTTTCTCAGCATTAAGTTTCTCGAAGTCACTAGGCCCGAAAGATAATTTAGTAATTACACCGAACTTAGTAGTGATTGATTTTGCTTTTCCTACGTATATCTTAGCACTCATAATGTATTGTGCACGTCTGCGTGGTTTAAGGCGTCCCGATTGTTGATAGTTACTATTAGTATTATAATGTCCCGACAGCCGCGCTGTAAGGTCTGTAATTATTCTCTAGGAATAGGTACTCGTAATTTGCTATAGAATCCTCTAGCATCTTCTTGCCCTTCGCTAGGAACGCGTCACTTGCTTTATATAAGCCTACCTCATAAGGAAAGGTCTTCGTTATAACTGCGAAGTGAAACTCTTCGGTCTGGAATAGTTGAGAGTATAGATACGCTTGGCGTGGATAGTTCCCATAGTACGCATTACGTTTCCAATCCTTCAACCCCTTTCCCGAAGTCTTGAGGTCTAGTAGAGTCGGGGCGCTAAACCCATCGCTCAGTAACATATCAGCCTTGCCCTTCACGGAAATCTTGTTTCCCTTGGGTGTTGTGATTGTCATTGATGCGGCAAGTTCAGGCCTCTTCTCACTAAATCCTTCCACAAAGCCCCGAAGTTCAGGTACTTTATGTAATTTATCTACCATCTTTTCGACTAGGTTATAGTCTGAAGTAGGCAACACGATCTTATCAGGATTCTCATCCTTTGTTTCCTTGAAGGCCTTCGTGCGGCGTGTCCCTTCAACGAGTAATCTATTATCAACACCTTCGAGGTACATCTGGTGTACTCCCGTTCCAATGTCAAAATAGTCGGCGTGTGGATAGCTCCATTTGCCCTTCATAAACAGATCGAACTTGGTAGGCGAATCATCTAATATACCTAACATACTATTTGATATGCTCTTCTTATCTGAGAAGTAAAGCTCATCGTTAGACCATTCATCTGCTATTCTATGATCACTAAATAACAATTCCGACATCTGTATATATTATCGTTATTAATTCTTTGATTGTCATACTATCCAGTAGACCTCTATCTCTAGCCCCTCTCACCGTTTCTAAGGTGTGTAGGACAACTGATTGAAGTAAAGCGGACTCGTATATACTTGTTACCATTAATGAGTCTTCCATTGTCTCTGAAAGCTCTTCATCTTCTAGCTCTTCGAACAGAAAGTTAACAGAGGTCTCAGTCATCTTATACTCACTGAGAACCCCTGCGTTTACTTCCATCGTTAACGTATCCGCGTTAATCATTAGCCTAGTATCTCTTTCCTCATAGATGCAGAGGCGTTATACTTACTATCTAACGCTTTTGTTACTGCGTCACTATTACCAGACGCTACAGCGGCCTTCATAGATGCGATTTGCGAGGCGTTCGGTATCGGCTTGAACGTTTCCTTCTTAGAGCCATCGTTCGTCGCGTCAGCGTCGGCAGTGTCGTCTATAAGGAACATTCCGTTAGCAGCGTATTTCCTAGCGTATGAGCTAGATGATCCGAAACTCTGAGCGATGTCCATTCCTTTTCTATTAGGATCGATACCCGCTTGAGCCGAAACAGAAACGCTATCCGTTCCATCAGTTACAATGATAGTAGCGTTAACTACAGCCATTCCCGCGGCCTCTATAATGTTGTCGGTAATTGTCATCATAAGCCCTTCAGCTTTCAACAACGGCTTAACCGCTTCCAAAATATCTTCGTTCGAGCGATACTTATACTTACCAAACGCATTCGTTTGTCCTTTAGGAGCCTTCAGCGTTGACTGAATGGTCACCATTTTCTCGTGTAGTTTTGACATAGTTACTTATTTATTTTTGGTTATTATTTCCTTGAATTCTTCTAGTATTAATCTTACCATCTTAAAGTAAAGATGAACAGCGAACCATAATAAAGGGCTCATTAATAAGGCGCATACTACTTGCGTTGTTGTTACCATAGTTATAAAGTTTTTGTTTGTACTCAAGTCCTAACTTAACTCAGTTCTAAACTAAAGCCCCTAAAGGGCTTTTCTCAAGTCCTAACTTATATAGTTCCTAACTCAGTACATAAGTATATACCGATTTTTTAGTCCAATAGATCACTTTCATCAACATAAATTGCAAGTTTATTAGTAGAAACATAGTTAACGTACTGATTCCTAGAGTATTCAGACAAAGAAAATAATTCTAAAGTATTTCGCATATCGTAATCACCATACGGCGTAAAGGTATATTTAGAGCCTTCTTCACGTAGATGGGCACATTTGCGTTTAATATCTCTAAGTATATTAGCTACCTGAGTTCTGCTATAGTGCATAATAGTCATTACTTCAGCTACTGAACGCTGACCATTAAGCCTAAAGTCTAGGTAATCGTATTCACTGATCGTCAGTAGGTCTCTAACTGATTCCAGTCTATAGTCAATCTCATCACGCTTAGATAAATCAACATCCTCGAACTGCAATGCCTCAGGAACTACCAGAGCATCGCCTTCTAGGTCTCTAGGACTTTCTATGAACGTAGTAATATCTACGCTTATAAATCTCCTTTTCTCAGCCTTGGACATCTCTACAGCATTACCGAATGCTTTCTTAAAGTTATCGAAGATGGTATTTTCGAGGTGTTTATAGTTGGTAAACTCTAAGTCTGCGTCTCTCAATGCGAGTAGCTTATCTATTACCTTTCCGTGGTACATCTCTTCGACATCTATTGCTAGAGTCCCGTAATCGCTACGTATACCGCTTCTATAGTATTTCATATCTCTAAGTACTTCACCTAGTTTCTTATCGTCAAATCTAATCATAGTATTCATCGTGTATATCCTTATTAAGTTCTGAGAAACTCATACTCCTATATCCTCCAAACTCTTCGCCTTCCTCGTTAACTAAGCGTTGTATGCCTTCGCCTAATGAACTATCTTCGTGCTCCCGTACCTCTTGCTCGAATTGGTTACAAAGTTGTTCCTGAAAGTCTTTATTAAATTCGTACTCATTGAATTGGTAACCGCTGTCAGCAAAGTTATCCGTGATATCGTTATTTAGTTGCATCGTCTCAGTGTGTTAAGTTAGTATTAATAAAACCCTCGAACTCGTAGTGTCCATCCGCTGTAAGTACCGACGTATTGAACTCTCCTGATGGAGTCATCGATCTTTCTATATTATACCAAACGTTGGCCCCATCTAGTGCCTCAGTCATTATTTTGAGGTACCCTTCAGTGATTTCATAGCCTTCTAAGGCGTTATCAAAATTCTGGAACTCTTCGAGCTGTCCATTAAAGGATTCAGCTACAGAGAAAAATTGTTTTGCTATCTTCATAGTATATTATTTAGTTGTTAGTACTATTGTCTCTATTATATGATTTTCAACTGCCTCGTCGTGATGGTCCCATCCCTGACCCCCGAAGCTGCACTCGTTATCAATGAGCCATAAATTTTCCAGTATCAGTTCATTGAGTTCTTCTTTACTTAACGATTCAAGGTTAATTGGATTGCTAGACCCTCCATTTATAACCCCTGCGAGGTCTTCTAATGTAGTGTTAACGTCTAGTGTGCGGTGAATAGTCACCACAGCTTCAATTGAGATATTTTTCATAGTGTTTTATTTTAGTTTATAGGTATGAGTAGTCTGGATAATCTGGAAAGTCGCAGGGCTCACTAATAAAGCCGCACTTTTCGCACTCTATTTCCTCCTCTTCATTGTCTGCTAGTTGAAGATGTCCACAATCTCCACAGGTTACAGGCGCTTTAATGGTTTGTCTCTTCATAGTAGGTTTAAGTTAGTAAAAAATGCAATCGCTAGAACTCCGCCCAATGTGGAGCCAATCAAAACAGACAGCAACAGAAATAATATCGTTACGTCCGCGTATTTGCTTTTAAGTTTAATCATAACATCTGATTTAAAGCCTCTCACAGCTCGTTAGGTGGCCTATACCGCATCGCTCGGTACTTGGTGTCATTCACTAGGCCAAAACACTCTTAAAACGCTCTAATTTAAATAAAGAAAGTAGACACCACTATTGCAACCAGTATAAGGGCCGCGGTACCTCTTATTAATAGGTCGTCTAGACCTTCTACTTTTTGGTATTTCATAAGATTATATTTATCTGATTAATAGTTGCGCGGTATCCGTTGTCTAGTAGATAAAGCCCCTCACTCGTTAGCGCCAGAATTTTAAGCGCTTGACCTTTGTAAGTATTAAAGTCATTCAGTTTACTAACGTCGGTTAGTGTACAGCTCTTTCCTAGGTGTTGATTTAGTATCATAGTAGTTTCATTCCTTTCACCCCTACAGAGTCATTGAAATTTCCGTGTGTGATTATCTCACCTCTTAATTGATTAGCGAAGTTTTCCGCGTCCTCAAAGTTTTTAAATAGCCCCTCTACTTCGTTGCACTGGTGACTAAAATATGTCACTATAAAAACCTCTTTCATATCTGTGTATCCTTTTCGATTAATAATTCTATTGCTATTCTAAAGCGCGGTACTATACCAGCTACCACATCGCCATCCTCGTCAAAAGCAGTAAAGTCTGAGAGTCTCACACTCCCATCATATTCTACTATATACTCAAAATCAACTGCGTATTTTTCGAGCAAAACCAGTGAGCCACTGCCATAGTTTTTGCGTTCCTTGGTGTAGTCCTGAAATCTTAATTCCGTAATCCTATTATCTTCTAACATAAAGCGTCTTATTTAGTTGTTTAGTAGTTACTCAGTTACACCTGAGTCCTGAGAACATAGGATAAACTGCGCCCCCTCTTCTTTCATTATATCACCCAGAGCACTGCTGAAGGCGTACGCGTTGTAAGTTGGTAATGCGATTACGTCGTAAATAGTTAAGTCATTATTCATAAAGCGTATTATTTTATAGTTTAAAAAAGTGATTAAAAAAGTGCTGTTAATTAGTCGAAAATCATAAAGTCATACTTGTCTAAGTGTCCGCTTTCGATAGCTTCCTTTGCGTACTCATTGTATTGGCTCACAGCATCTTCTAAGCTATCCCCGATGAACTCATCGCCATTGACGTAACAAGAAATGATGAACTCCACACATTCACCGCGATTGAATCCGAAATCTGTAATTCCCAGTGTGTACTTCTCGTTCTCGTCATATAGCCAAATATAACCGCTGTTTTCATTGTATCCACACATTGAGTGTTCGTCTACGTTGAAGCCTACACGTTCTGCCGTTCTTAAGATAAAGCCCAAAGCGCTGTATTGAGTTGACCCGTGGTTTAAGTTTGAAGTATCCATTGTAAATTGCCCTTGTAGGGTCTTTATTAGTTAGAAAGGGGCCGCTGTATCGCTCAGCGCTCGGACTCATTGTCACCCCTTAGTTGCTATTAATACTCTAGGTATCCCAATCGTATTATTTTGCCGTTAGTATTATAATGTCATAAAGCGTATTAGCTGCTTGTAGCTTTGTCCCTAGATTGAAATTGTACTCTGGAGAGCCTTTAAGCTGTTCGCTCATTCTAGTTTCTGCGCTGTCTCTGTCTTGTTCGAGTCGTCTTATTAACTCCTTAGTTACGTTGTCCATTATTTAGCTTTTAAGTTGTTAGTATTGAAACGCTCAGCGTTCAAAAATTTAGCGCCTGAAGTGGTACGCTTTCCACGTGTCCCAACTGATTGACGTGTAGTTCTGTTGTAATCTCTTTCGGTTGCTTGTAGGAATATCATAATAGGTATATTTTAGAAGTTTAACTCTTGAGCCATTAAAGCGCCACCAGTCAACACGATGACCAAAGCAAAAGTAATGATGATGATGTCAGATAATGCAATTTTTTTAATAGTTTTCATAGTATAGATATTAGTTAGTAGGGCGCTGCTGTATCGCTCAGCACTTGGAGTCATTCTCACGCCCTTAATAGTAAGTAAGTCTAAATGTCTGCTTTGCTAGGATTGGCTAACCTCTTAGGCCTTGGCGCATCCTCTGCACCTCGTTAACTCTCATTAACTCATCAACTATAAAGAGTTGGACTCGTTAAGCTTTGTTTAAACTCACTAACTATCGATGGTTGACGTTCTGGTGTCTCGCATTTGAATTGATATTATCGCCTCTCAGCCTTTCGGGCTTTAGTTTCTAAGGGTGATATTTCAGTAGGGCCCTTACTCCCCGTTTTCCTTACAGTAAATGTACGGCGTTTCTATATATCTGCAAGGGTTATCTATATAAATAAGTAAAATACTTTGCATAATCCACGTTAAGCCCCGCTATCACTGGGTAAAATAATTGAAAATAAATTAGAACACACCCCAAATAGTCCATATTTACCCCTATTTAGGCCCATTATACAGGCCCAGACAGAGCACAAAACGTCAGTTTTTCACCCATCACTAACAAAAGGCCACATATTAGCCCCTATATATAGAGTCCCTCATTGCATAGGGTGTATAGTAGGTACATAACAGCGTATACTAGGCCACCACATAGAGCACAGCACCACAGCCACAGCCACCACCATAGGCCACCACACCACGCACACGGCCACAGCGCCACCGCCACAGCAACAGAGTACCGAACACATACACCAGTAGCAACACGGCCACCAGTTAAGAATATAGAACACGGCTTATCTAAGCACTTGTAAGGCACGTTTGATATACTAATACCAGACAGAGGAGATAACGCATTAGAAGGTACGTGAGAGACTCACAGCGTCAACTAAGTAATGTACACCACCATACAGAGACATAGTAAGACACCAATACACGTTAACACCTGACCAGTCAGCGCATTGAAGCCATAGCAGATGCACCATAGAGGTATTCTATATCGGCCTATAAGTAATAGACAAAGGCTATCAGTCTAAGGCTTAAGAGGTAGCGGACATAGCAGAGAATCAAGAGTGATGCACCCCGTATAGGTTAGACCCTCTGTCCCCCTCGCCAATTCGATCCATACAACATCCAATCCAAACAACCAAACAATTTCATACTTATTTTCCAAATTATAGTCAATCTCTTGACTGCTGTACTATCTCTATGAGGTTGATACTATCGTGCCATAGCTGTTGAGAACACGCACTGAGGGTGCTAATCTGTTAAGTGTTTTGTGACTGACGTGTTAGCTGATCAAGTCGTGCAACTATAGTGTAATCCTCTGCATCATAGGCTAGGCCTGAGTTGAGAACAATTGTGACCGTAAAAGTTTGTGAGAAGGGTGTACCTGACCTCTCTGAATGCGGGGGTTAAAAACGGGGTACTGAAGAAACCACTGACGAGCCTAAAGCGAGTGGGTACGACTTAACTAAATGGCGGTATAAATAGACGACGAAGGAGTCCTCTACTATACTTGCACACACGTAAGATGCGACGACGACCAACGGGAGGAGTACTCTGTGCTAACTAATAGTATATCAGTAAACTAACTAACTTTGTACATATAATAACGGTATTGTTACTTAAGTAGGTAATAGAGTTAGAAACTCTATTACTACTATAGTAAGAGAGCACACCTGACACTAGGGGATGACTGAGGTGTGTATGTGAATGAATGCACGATACTAAATTATTGTATATCACTAAAACAACTAGAATGACTAATAAGGAAATGTTTATAGCTCTCACTAGCAATGGAGTTCCAACTGGTGATCTAAAGGCTAAGATGTTTGAGTTCCACAACAAGTGGTACGAAAAGAGTCCTCACATTCAGAAGATCGAGAACGCTAGGACTTTCTGTGGTAGCTGTATCCAGAGAGTAAAGGCAAACGTATGGAAGGTCTATCACTCCGACCTATACAGATGGGAGTACAAGGAGTTGGTATTCTCTAATAGACTAGGATTACACAACGCACCTATATATAAACTATCTCAAGAAGTATTAACCCAAAGAGTCGTAAGACGTACGAACCAGTAACTATGAACGAAACAGGACGCAACGGACGCGGTGAGGAAGAGCTAGATAGATTTATAGCAAACTCAGCAACAGCAATAATAATTTTAACAATAGCGTTTGTAATATACGCACTAAACAATTAAGATATGTTAGCAATAGCACTAGCCACAATGATGGCTGTACAAAGCCCAGACTCAATGCACCAAGTCATAGAGACCACAGTATTGAGCTCCAACGAGAACCAGATGGAGATTATGAATGGAATAATAGAGTCAGGCTCATACGTTGAGACCGTGACTATGGATGGAATGGAATTTAATCTGTTCTACAATTGGACAAGAGACACCTGTGTTGCAATGGAAGTTGACGACAGAGCAATGGATCTAACTTTAAGACTATACGTTAATGACTAGTAAAAGAAACAAGAAAGGTGAAGTGGTTGCAGGACGTGGATCTGAATTATCAGGGAAGCAGACTGAGTTTATCACTAAGGTGGCAGAGGAAGGACTAGATCGTGCAGCGGCTATAAGCCGTGAGATGAGTTACACTTCTTACTATCGCGACAGACGCAACGTAGGTACTGCGTTCCACCAAGAGCTTATGAAGTTAGTAGACTCTGAGCAGAAGTCCATAGAGGCAGCGAAGGGAATGAACCTCAACAAGCTAATCACTATTAGAGATATGGCTATATCCGCAGGTGATATGAAGGTTGCTATGGAAGCTATCAAGATTATGAACTCTATGCAGGGACACAACGCTCCTAAAGAGGTTAAGCAGACTAAACTTGATATTACAGCTACTATAGACCTAACAGCTCCAGTTGAAGAGGAAGATGGTTACCTAGACATCTAGGATTAGCTCTGTTCTAAGAGCGTATCTCATCATCATCTATACAAGTATACCACTAACACCCCTTGAGTGTCTTACATCGGCTCTCAGGGGGCTTAAACTTCAATATGAATCTAAAGTTATATACACCTACACAACCTCAGATAGACTTTCACAAGTTAGTCAACGAGGATAAGCCACTAATCAGTGTATTGGTAGCGGGAAGACAGACAGGTAAGACTTACTTTATGCAGATGGACGCACTTATGCGCTGTTTGAACGACGCTAAGCAACGTGTTTGGTTCATATCTCCTATTCAAGCCCAGTCTAACAAGGTTATGAAGGACATTGAGTCACTATTCTCTGCACATCAAGAGCTTTTCAACCAGATTATAGTACGTTTCGATAGAAAAAACAATGAGATATTCTTCCATAACGGTAGCTTTCTAAAGTTCAAATCTGCTGATTCTGGAGATAACTTACGTGGTGCTACGCTAGATATGATATATATTGACGAGGCAGCTTATGTTAAGTTGGATCTGATCAATGCTGTGCTATTGCCTATGATCACCCGTACTAATGGACGTGTTATTGCCGCATCCACTTTTAATGGCCCCAACTACTTCTACGATTGGTTTCAGCAAGGGCAACTACCTGAGAACTTCGAAGATATGAAGTCCATCAAGAAGACCTTTATAGATTTAGATGATCCAGACGTGACCAAGGTTGTTATGGGTGTTAAGAAGTCTATGACTCAAGGTCAGTTTGATCAGGAATATATGTGTCTACCCGTAAGTGCAGGTGTGTTATTTAGTAATATGGAGACGTCTATGAGTGACGAGATTGTTACAGAATACGAGAGAGTGTATATAGGAATGGATATTGGAGTTGCTCAGGATTACACTGTGCTGACTGCGATGACTGAGGACTACAAAGTGATAGACATCCACAGGTTTAACTACAAGGAGGAAGGTCTTGACTATCAGGAGTTTAAGCAGCGTATCCGTGACTTCTACTTTAAGCACGACGACAAGTTGGCAGCGGCTTACTTCGAGGTGAACAACAATGACTTGCTGTTTGACGATTTAACTGAAGACGAGACACTATATAAAATGATCCCTTTCCTTACAACGGCCAAGTCTAAACCAGATATGATCAGGAACTTAGTCAAGCTGTTTGAGGATAAGAAGATTCAAATACCTAGAAACAATGAGCTACTTAAAGAACTTTACGACTTCAAGTCTAAGCGTAATGCTATCACAGGTAATCTACAATTCCAAAACACGGAAGGGAAGCACGATGATATGGTTATGTCACTCGCTATTGCGGCCTACTGTGCGTTCGAAGAACAAGATGGAGGTGTAACAATGTTCTTATGATAACTTTCCAGAAACACATAGAGCTACAGAGAATAGTGGAGTCAGGTGGAAACATCGAGGCCCTATTCCACGGTCTGACAGACGCTGAGGGACACTTACTAGCGGATGACATAGAAGACTCTTACCCTATCGTAGATAACCTATTAAAACCAACCTTTACAAAGAAGATATATTATAGTGTTGAGGAGATGGTGTTCGGTCAGTTCATAATGGTCGAGCAGATACTCACGGGCAAGATGGGTATGAATAATCACACGGCTGATCTAGAACTAGCTAAATTACTAATACGTCCATCGAGTGATGGTGTCTTTGATAATGATGATGGTCACAAAGAACTATCTAACGAGGAAGACATACTCGAGTACGACGTAAGGGAGATCTACTATATACTAGAAAGGTTTACCAAGAGAAGGAACAAGACTATGTTTGAGGATTACTCTGGAGTGTTCTATGATCCTAAGGAAGAAGAGGACGATGAGGATGATCCACAAGCCGATAGCGGCCCTAACTTTCACCAGCAATGGTATTACTACTCTTTGGTCAGAATGTTGGCTAACGAGGACATAACGAAGTACGACGACATCTATATGTTACCTATGAAATCGGTGCTACCAGAGATGAGTTACTTGTCACAGAAACGTAAGATTGATGACGCTGAATCACGTAAGCAGTCAGCACTCGCCAAGATGAAATAATTTGTATATCACTAAAAGGCTATTCATATGAAGAACTACATTTCCACTTTTTCTAAAAACCTAAAAACTTTTGCCGACGCTCACCTTATGGTTGATGACATTCAGTTCATCAGCTCTGAGAAGGAGTTGGACAACTTAGTGTTTGATAGAAAGACTATTGTGGTTATGATGATATCAGCAGACCTTAATAACGAGGATGGACGTCCTATATATGATGTAGATTACATTGTAGCTGTTATAGATAAAGGTGCTGATGGTATGTACGGCAAGAGCTCAACGATAGAGGAATCCCTTTTCGTTGTTAGCCAACTACAAGACTATCTTCAGCAAGTAGGGTGGAGTGCAGTATTCGGTACTGTAGACATCCAGACAGACTGGGACGAGTCAGGTGAGTTAGTAGCTGTAATGGCGGAGATGACTGCTCAGTTCGGTAGAGGTGTTAGTGACGAAATATCGTTCTAATGGCGTCTGCAGGACAGTTCAAGAACAAGGTTAAGGTAATAGCGGTAGCAAACATAGGCGCTGCCTTTAAGAAGGCTAAGATAGTTCAAAGGATTATAGCCTCTGCGAAAGCTAAAGGACACGTAGCCAAAGGACAATTAGTAAACCCTAAGACTAGTAGAAGTATAACACCATTCTCTGATGATAGATGGTTGATACGTAAAGATGCTGTAAAGGTTAAAGTGGTAGAGCTACCAAGTCAAGAGTTTGCTGTAACTAGTATAAGAGTTCAGGTTAGATACGGTCTTAATGGTAAGTACAAAGCATTATCTAGTAAGTTCGCTGGAAAGAAGGCTTGGATGCCACCCGTTAACGCTATAGCCAATTGGATCAGAGCTAAGCAGAGTAAAGGACAATTTCAAGATGTATCTGAGAAGAACGTTAGAAGAGTTGCTTTTGGTATTGCTCTTAAGATTAAGAAGAAAGGTATTAAGAAGACTTCATTTGCTAACCACTTCTTTAACAAGACCAACGGCGTACAAGCTACATTGAATAAAGGAATGAACAATACGACCAAGAGACTAGACGTTCTATACGCTACCTCTGTTGAAAGGTCACTCACTAAAATGATACAACTATAATGGCTCAAGACATTAAGACACTATCGTCAAACTTAGACGCGCTATCCAATAAGGTACTGAAGCTAAAGGCACAGATGAAGGGCCTAAAGGAGGGTTCTGATAAACACCTAGTAGCCACTAAGAAGCTGAACGTAGCTTTGAAACAACAGGCCACTGCTCAGGACAAACTACAGAAATCTAGCAGGACTCTTACTAAAAATAATAAGAATCACACTGGTGCTATAAAGACTAAGACCGAGGCACTTAAGAAGGCTAAGGCTGCAACAGACGCGTCGTCTAACGCTGATACTAAAGCTAGTAAGAAACTAAGCAAGGGTACTGGCGGTATCTTAGCTCGTATATCTACATTAGGTAAGTATTTGATCGCTACTAAGTTAATTCAACTTGGTGTACAATTACTGTCTGCTGTATTCGTAAGCACTACTAAGGCGTCCCTAGAGTTCGCTGGAGCTATGGGTGACTTGGCTGCTGTAACTGAAGCTAGTAAGGAGCAGTTGGATAACCTATCTGCTGTTGCAAGAAAGACTGCTGGTGTTACTAAGCTAACGGCTGTTGAGGTTGTTGGACTTCAGAAAGAACTTGCTAAATTAGGTACTACAGCTATTGACATAGAAAGGCTAACCAAGCCTATCGCTATACTTTCTCAAGCATTAGGAGAGAGTGGATCTACCGTTGCATTAGTATTCAAGAACATACTTAACCAATTTGACCTTACAACTCTGGCCTCTGTAGATATAGCTAACACTATACAGAAGACTGTGGCTAGTTCTGCGTTAAACCTAGAGTCCTTAGGAACTGGGTTCTCTTACGTTGGTACTCAGGCTGCTATTAGTGGTCTTAGTGTTCAGGAGACTGCAGCTAACTTAGCTATACTTGCTGATAACGGATTGAAGGCGTCTAAAGCTGGTACGGGATTCCGTAACGTGTTAGTTGCCGCTACTAAATCTGGTAAGACATATACTGAATTTATCGATGACCTAGCAAAGAAAGGTCTTAGTGCGTCTGAGGCTTTACAACTATTTGGTAAACGTGCTGCAACCGCTGGTTTACTTCTTGTTAGAAACAGAGCTGAGGTAATAGCTTTGTCAGAGTCGTTGAATGATAACAGAGCTGTATTAGAGGCTCAGATTGATCAGATGGGTAATGCCGCTGGTGTTGTTGAGCAGCTTAAGTCAGCTTATAATAACCTATTGATCTCAGTTGGTGATAACATCACTGAGGGTGGTTTCTTTATCGGTGTACTTACTCTTATAAACAGAGAAGCTGGTAGAACGGCTCAGTTGTTCAAGGCTCTAGCTAATGGTAGCACAGAGGTAAGAGATGACTTCAATGAGCTTGTCAATGCTTTCGGTAGATTAGATCAGGCAGGTGAAGGACTAGATATTTCAGGTAACGCTGTTGACGAACTTAACAGTATATTGTTCCAGATACTTCCTGCAGGGGAAAGACTTGAACAAGCTAGAGCAGACTATCTTTCAGAGATACAGGATGGATCGAGAGCTGCTGATGAGAGTTTCTTTGACTACCTAGAAGATCACACGTTTAAATACGGGAAGTTACTTGATAAAGCTCAGACTGTTGTTAACGTAGCTATATCAGAAGGTCGCTCAAGGCTACAAGGTCAGTTTGATGACTTAGCTAAGCAGGAGCCTTTCATTGATAGTATGATAGCAAAGGTTGGTCAGTTTGAGGCTCAGGCATTGGCAGGTACTTATGACGAGTCTGCAGGTCTAGCTTTTGAGGCACAAATACAATTAGAGATAGCTAAGAAAGAGAAGAGTATTAAAATACTACAGGATTTCGTTGATTACGAAGTTGCTCTTTGGAACTCTGACGAGAACAACGAAGGAAGAGAAAGACAGATCAGTAACTCTGAAGTTGCTTTAGGACAGGAACAAGCTGGATTGGATCTACTACAGAACAGACAGAAAGCTGTGTTAAACCTACAGAACTCTGAATCAGTTTTACAGGGTAATAGAGACAAGGCGTTTAGATTACAACTTGACGCATTGAAGAGACAGCGCAAAGCTGCTTTAGACGAACTCGCGCTTAGAGAGAAACTAGCTGAGCTTTCAGTAGAGTCTGAGCAGGAGCGTAGAGACTTTGAGCTTAAGTTTGCTAAGGAAAGAGGTGATGTCAATGACAAGTACGCTGGAAAGCTAGGAGAGATTATAGAGCTCAATAAAGAGGCTACCAATGTAGAGAGTGCTAGAAACTTGCTACAGACGTGGGAGATGTTGGGAGACATATCTCTAGAGGCTGTTGGTCAAGTATCAGGTGCTATAAAAGGACTAGAGGGTGATGTTCAGGACTACATAAGAGAGCAACAAAACTTGTTGAAAGGTGGTCTTATCAGTCAGGACGATATGAACGCCAACGTAGCTGGATTCGTAGATGAGCAGAAGAGGATATTAAAGCTGTTCATAACCGAGATGGTTGAAACTGCTGATCTTTCTGAAGAGGCTGCTGCAACTATTATGAGTGCTGTTGATTCTATAAACATAGTAGCGCCACAAGGTGATGATGCTGCTGATGCGGATCTAGCAACTACTGACTTCTATATCAACAAGCTAAAGGAGCTAGTAGGTAATAGTCTAGAGATCTTTAAGGATTTCGGTAAAGAGAAGATAGACAACCTAAAGAACCAATCCAGAGCAGAGTTGGACGTTATAAAAGAGCGTTACTCTATTGAGGAAGACATATTGAAGTCTAACCTAGATAACCAACTTATTACAGAGGGTCAGTTTAGAGTTAAGAGTGCTGAATTAAAGAAAGCGCAGTTAGCAGAAGAGAACGCGGTTAACAGAAAGTTGTTTGAGGCTCAGGTAAAACAAGACAGAGCCAACACTGTTGCGGCAGGACTAGAGTCTATCGCTCAGGCTACTATACTTGCTTACACTAGTAAGGATCCATTGGTAGGAGCTCCTATTCAGGCAGCTATCTCTAGTGGTGTTATTGCAGCTACAACTGGAGCTAAGTTAGCGGCTATCGGTACTCGTAAGTTCTTCCCGAAGAAGTTTGAGGATGGTGGTATGGTTAATGGCCCTAGTCACGCAGAGGGTGGTGTAGCTTTCCAAGTTCAAGGCCAAGGTGGTTATGAAATGGAAGGTGGAGAGTTTATAGTTAACAAGCGTAGCGCATCTATGCATAGAGAGCTATTAGACAGAATCAACTCCTCAGGTAGAACGTCTGCAACAATAGGGACTCAGAAGTTCGCTAATGGTGGTGAGGTTATAGGTAGCCAGACTACTGGAGCTACAGAGGCTTACCTCAAGGTCATTGCAGAGAGTAATGCTGATATAGCAATACAGAGCAAGAAGCCAACCAGAGCAGTCGTAAGCAGCAAGGACTTGACAACGGATAGCAGAGAGAGAAGTATACGTAATAATAATAACAGAATATAATGGACTACAAGTTTAGAAAAGGTTACGGAAACAGTGTTAACTTAAACTGTACTAACGCTACAGAAGGTGAGCTGGACTTAGACAGCAGTGTTGTCGGTATAGGTGTTTATGACAACGGAACTCCCGTAAAGATCACTTGGAACGTAGGTGGTCAGATAAAGGGCCTCTATGGGACTTACAATGGTGACCAAGACAAGGTGTTCTACGATCCTAGAGTTTACACAGGAGAAGTCATCTCTGGTGGCACTATGTACGCGTATGAAGGAGCGGATCTTATGAAGGTTACCTCTTACACTATGCAGTCTGAGATTAGCAACGCTACTTACAGCAACGCTCATATACCTTACTACTCTAACGTAGACTACAGCATAAAGACTCCGTTACACAGAGGCAGAAGATCAGAGATCGAAGACCTATTGTTTCACCAAGGTGTCACAAATGTACTACAGTCAGGTATGGTGTTTATGGATGTATGTAATAAGTGGGCTTATTCAGTGTCGCCAACTACAGAGACTCTAAACACTATCAACAATAAGTTTGCACGTTCATTTGAATTCAAAGTTGCTAAAAAATAATTATGTTAGATTTCGCATTAAGGATCAGTACAGATGGTAGTATCTATAGCACTGCGGATTTATTCCCAGATCAGCAACTAGATTTCGAGATAGACTTCTATGACTCTTTGGATGTAGACAGCATTAAGATGCCGTTCTACACAAACATAAAGCTACCTCTTACAGCTATTAACCAATCAGCAAACATATTCAACTTTGCGGTTGCTACAGCGTCGGGTGATGACTTTCCTAGAAATGATTTTTTCTTTAAGTTAGATATCTTCGGAGGCAGCGGACTTACGTCTAGCATAACTGGTATTCTCAATGTTAAGCATTTTGAGTACAACAGCGGCGAACCTTATATACAGGTAGAGCTTACTGATCAGATAAGCCACTACTTATCGAAAGCTAAGGGAGTTAATATGTCAGAGCTTTACACTCAATCGGAGTATACGTCTAGCCAACAGCTACTTAACTTTGTTGAGTTATCACAAGGAAACAATGGTGGTCAAGCAGGTACTATAGGCGCTCACCCTGATTCTGATGCTGCTATCGTATTCCCTTACGTGGATATGAATAACGATACAGAGTCTGTAGGATACGCTCAGAGATCTTTCTTGGAGTATGGTGTAGGTATGGGTAGAACTGGACTAGTTCCTGCGTTCTCAGTACCTAAGTTTCTAGAGTATCTAGGTGACTACCTTACAGCGCAGACTATTGATGTACGCGTTGACTCTAAGCTATTCGGTGTAGGATCTTTTGCTGGATCTCCTCACGATGCTGATATGCAACCTGAGAAGCTAAGGTTTATTAACGATTCCCATATGTTAGCTAATGTTGCTACCAATACTAGAACGTTTACACTTAAACAGGCTCTTGCTTGGGTAGGTACTAATACTTCTATGGAGCAAATCTATGGTCAGATGCAGGACACTAAGATGTTCACTACTGGGTACTGGGGTAATATGGAGATATCAGGTAATGCTGGTGGATTCTCTACAGATAACTGGACTCAGGCAACTTGGGGCGCTAAGCGTAACTCAACGTCTTACCCTGCGGATAACAACGATACAGTAAGAGGATGGTTCTGTCCTAAGGTGTCGTACCAGTCTAATGTAAGACTAAATGGTAACCCTACTCTTGTAGCAATACAGAATATGAGTCTGGAGATACCTGTAGCAAAGGAAGATGAATTGGTAGGGGATATTGATTTGACATCTACTGATATGACGTTCACTCCATACGTGGGAATATACGAGGATGGATTTATGCTTAAGAAAGTCGCATTGACTGACTCTAATGGTGACAACTTAGTTCTGTCTCCTACTGGTAAAACACAGGGTGAATCCAACAAGACTGATGGAGCTAGTCCTATAGATTACTTTGCTGATAATGGAGATACAGTATTCTGGGAAGAGGGAGTTAGCGCTACGTTTAACGACACACTTACCTTTGGTACTTTTATAGCTTACTTCCCTACAGATGTTGACGTATTCGTTAATGCAGGATCTAGGTACTCAACTAACTACTTTATGGAGCCCTTAGATGGAACTATAAATATGGAGGTTGCTACATCTTTTGTTTCTGCAGGATTCGGTACGTTTACTGATGTTATGAATACCTCAACGTTTAGAAACTACAACTCGTACGATCTAAAGAAGATGATCACTAGACTTCCTGATCTTACTGAAGCTGCTAAGCTAAACATCACTCTACTGGCCTCAGAGGACTTCTTACCGCATAACACGTCGGATATGATAAACATTAAGTCTTCTATATCTAAGACCACTACAGACACTATATACGATGTACTGCTAAGGATAATAAAGAGATTTAACTGTAACTTACTGTACGACTTCGATAGCACAACAAACGAGCACATACTACGTGTTGATCCGTTGCATATCGCTAGAGCTGGATCTTACAATGCTGACACGTTGATCGACGACTCTCAGTCTGTAAAGGTATCAGAAGGTGGTAGCAAGATCAAGAACCTTGTACTAAACAATGAGGACTACGACGCGTTCTATGATGACGAGGACAATGACAAGGTAACTATTGGATCTACAACTCAGACTATAAACGAAGACGCTAAGGATGACAAGAAAGTTAATCTTGACTCTTCCATATTCTTTAAATCGGTATGTGGAATTCAGACTTTTGAAAGACCTGCCAACCTAGACTCTGGAGCGTTTAGCTCTAGGGAGCTTGGACTTGCGTCTAACATTCACGCTGCTAATAAGGATATAGGATTTAGATTTGCTTATGTAAAGCCTCAGAACTATACAACCAACTTGCTACACCCTTTCATAGTATTCAACACTGACCTTACATTTAGTGGAGCTATGAAGACTGAGACAGAACGTATCTGGACAATAGATCAGTATGTAGATGGAACTGCTGGATTCGGTGAACTTAGTGGTGCTAACGCTAGAATGATATTTAATGGTGAGCTTACGCACGTCAACGCACAAGGATGGGATCTAAGAGCAGAAAACGAGTCAGGAGTACTAACAGACTACTATGCCCTTTACAGTGCAGGAGAGGCGCTCTTAATGGCTAACAATAGCGTAATTGAGTTTGATATGGTTGTACCTACGTCTGACCTAGCTGACTTAGACTTTTTCCTACAGACATTAACTGCTCCAAGCATTACTCCTAACAACATATTTGTGAAGAGTGCTAAGGGTAAAGTGTACGGGGATTTTGCTTACTTAACTATCGAGGGACTAATTGATTAATTTTGTATATCACTAAAAGAGAGAATAATTAATGGACAGCAATAAAGACTTACCGTTATTCAATATAACCCTAGACGATTTCGTTACGGGTATGTATAAAATATCATTAGTGGACAAACCTGCTATCGAAGAGAACTTTCTATACTTCAGTGAGCAGGACGCTCCTAAGAAGCTAGAGTTCGCCAATGATGAGCTAAAGGAACTAGTTGGGCCAATAATGATACCTAATAAACCTATCCTAAGATACTCTGAGGACAAAGGTTACTACAACGTTCAATTTACTGAAGAGATTATCAAAGAGATAATGTACAAGTATAGTAAAGATGGACTGTGGAACTCATTCGGTATTAACCACTCGTACAACACGGACGATGTGACTATGCTGGAAGTTTGGATGAAAGAGTCTGATAACGATAAGTCTATGGACTATGGTTATGACTTACCAAACGGAACTGTATTCGTGAAGACCAAGATTGAGTCTGAAGAATTATTCAAAGCTATCAAGGATGGAGAGGTCAATGGCTTTTCTATCGAGATTGAGGCTAATATAGAACTAACTAAACACAAAGAAGAAATGAACGAATTTTCATTTGGTATGGAGTTGGGTAAGATCATTTCACGTATAGAGGCTCTTGAGCTTTCTAATACTGAGTTGTCTTCTCAACTTGAAAAATTCAATGCTGCTCCTGTAGTTGTTGAATCTACAGAAGAAGTTCTCATTGAACTTAACGAAGAAGAGGTAATTGAAGAAGTAGCTGTTGAAGTTGCTCCTGAGGTTGTTGCTGAAGAAGTTGAGGTAGTTGAGGAAGAAGCTGTAATAGAAGAAATGTCCAGCGTTGCTGAGACTGTTGTAGAAACTGTAGAGGAAGAGTTTTCTGTAGAGGAAGAAGTTAACGAAGAAAAAGTTGAAGAGGAATTTGCAGCACTTCAGAATGAAGTAGAAGTTGTAGAGGAACCAAACACTGTTCTTGAGTTCAACGGAATAACCCCTGAGAAAGTTAACTTAGTTAATGATTTCTTTTCACGTTTCAAATAATAAATTAATAATAATTTTACTCTAAACAATTAAACAATGAGTTTATCTATTTCAAATTTGCCTTACGGCGACAGACGTCCTGATACTTTTATCGATGCAATGGTAAAGAGTGCAGGTGTATTAAACCGCTTTCGTCTTGTTGATGGCGTTAAAAACAAAGTAAATGTACCTATCTTTGATGCTGCATTAACTTTCGGTACAGATATCTGTGCTTGGGATCCACAGTCGACTGCAACTATCTCTGAAAAAGAGATGAGTGTTGATACTTACAAGTGGTCTTTCTTAAACTGTAAAGATGCTCTTGAGTCTTCTTACAGAGGTCTTATGCTTAAGCAAGGTCAGCACAATGCTGAAACTATGGACGCTGAGTTCAAGGATTGGGTATTCGATTACTTCGCTAAACTAAGTGCTCAGAAAGCTCTTGAACTAGCTGCTACTAAATTGGTAACTGAATTAGACGCTGATGCTAACATCATCGCTTTGGATACTAACGTTGCTGCTATCGCTAAAGCTAACATCTTAGGTCTTCTTGAGGCTTCTTACGAAGCAATGAGTGCTACTATGTTGTCTGCTATCTTCGGAGATGCTGATCGTGCTTATCGTCCTGCTTTCTTTATGGGAACTGCTGCTTATCAAGCGTACCAATTGGCTATCGCTGACAAGTTCACGATGACTCCACAAGGTATCATCGAAGGTGCTATCCCTTCTTACTTAGGTATGGAGATCATTCACTTTGCTTCTATGGCTGCTAACGAGGTAATCGTTTCTGCTCCTGATAACTTGGTTCTATTGACTGACGACTACAATGACGTTAAGGCAATCGATATGAAGTATGAAGCTGAGCTTTCTTCTGATAAGGTTTGGGGTCAATTCAAACTAGGTTTCTCTTACTTGAAGTCTGAAGAGATCGTTTACGGAAAAGACAGAGCATAATCAATTAATTAACAGTGAGGGAGAGGACTTCGGTTCTCTCCTTAACTAAATCTAAAACAAAATAAAAATGGCTTGTAATGTAAACCTTTCAGGTATTTCATTTTCTTGTACTGATCTACCAGTTGGTGGATTGACCAGCGTTATGATTGGTGAGAAAAGTGACCTAGACGCTCTTATCGTAGTTGATACTGATAAAAGCGCTGTAACTTACGGCGAAGTAACTATCACTCCTACTACTGCTGACTTGTTGGCTGATGGAGATGTTGTTGAATTAAACTTCAATAACAAAGATGGCTTCTCTGTATTTAATGATGTTAAGACAGTAAACGGAGATGGTTCTGTTTCTACTGTTCCTACTATCGCTATTGAGTTCCCAGTAATGAGCGTTGCAAAACGTGATGCTATGGAGCAAATGGCTGTTGGTGGTGCTGAACTAGTTGCTTTCGTACAGACTGCTGCTGGAACTCATCACTTAGTTGGATTCGAATATGGATTGTACGCAGGTACAGTTGATGGTACTTCTGGTGCTAGTCGTTCTGACAAAAACCGTTACCAACTTACCTTAACTGGTGAGGAAAAGTCTCTTGCTTTTGCATTGACTGCTGCTAACTGGACTGCTATCGCAGGATAATAATTAGCTTAGGATTAACTTAAGAGGGTGGGGGAAACCCCGCCCTTTTTCTAACAATTTTTAAACAACTAACTTATGGCATTCAATTGTTCAGTAGCATTCAGCGACATAGACATAAATTGTCAAGCTCTGGACGTCGGAGGTATCAAGGCAGTTGTTCTTGGGTTACAGTGTAATCTAGGTATGACTTTTGATGCGAACGACGAAACAACGCTTACTGCACTAGACTTATCTGACTCAGTTAGTTTTCAACACAACAAAAAAGATGGCTCTACATCATTCAGTGAATCTAAATCTACCAATGCTGGTTTAGGTATAGTTAACACTGAGATATCAATTCAGTTGCCTCGTGTAGATAACAAGGTAAACAAATTAGATTATATGAGCCGTAGACAAGATATCGTTTGTCTTATGCTGCATAACAATGGCACTATCACTGTTAGCGGATGGATGGATGGATTAACAATGGACTACTCTGCTACCAGCGGTAATGGATTCTCAGACAGGTCTGCTGTAGATATTAAACTATCAACTCTTAGCTGGATCTCTTCTATGGTATTAGACGATAGCTCTGCATTGGTACAACCCCTATTCGGATAATGTATACGCTAGGGAATCACACAGGATATAATAGTAATGTCACAAACACTTATTCAGGCATTACTAACTACATAGAGGACAGAGCTTACTATAACTGTTCAGCGATCACGATATCAGAGATTACTTGGAACTTATGGTCAAGTAACTGGGAGACGATAAACACTAACTGGAATAACGAACAAATATAATGGCTACACTGCACGGACAGAAACCAAAGGATACATATAGGGGTCTCATAAAGACTTCCGATAGCCAAGAAGTAAACGCTGAGAAATCCTTAGAAGATGGGGCTGGCAACTCATTACCTATTACTGTATCAACTACAGCGGTAGGATTCTCTGGAGACGTCAAAGATAATAACGGAAGTGCAGGAGTTGTAGGTCAGGTGTTATCTAAGACCATTAACGGAATGGAATGGGGAAACAGAACGTTCACCTTTAGCCAGACTGTTAGTACGAACATTTGGAATATCACTCACGACATTGGAGCATTTCCAGCGGTCACAGTTGTTGACTCTGTAGGTAACTTTGTAGTGGGAGATGTCTCTTATACTGACGATAGATCGTTGATCTTGGAATTCAAAACCGCCTTCAAGGGTAAGGCATATCTTAATTAATTAATAAACAATAAACAATGGCTTCAAAATTTCTAATTGACATTGACCTTAACGGCAACGAGATTCAGAACTTCGGTATTCAAACTACTGGGACTCTACCTTCTACTCCGTTCAATGGTCAAACTGTAAACCATAGTGGTGTCATAAAGGTCTATGAGACCTCTTCTACTTCTTGGAAGTATGTAGGTATGGCTGCTGATGGTACAACCATTACTGAGACAAGTGGTGTTATATCTGTAGGTGCTATACCTCAGTCTAGCGTTACAGGTCTTGCTACATCTTTAGCTGGTAAGGTTGACGATTCTCAAGTATTAACCAACGTACCTACTAGTGCTGTCTTTACAGATACTCAGTTAACTTCTGAGCAGGTAGAGGATATGGTTGATGGCTTAATCAGTGGATCTGGTGCAACTTCTGTAACTTATGATGATACTGCAGGAACAATGGTTATCGCTTCTGCGAATGACAACACTACTTATAGTGCTGGTAATGGTATCGCTCTTAGTGGTACTGCTTTTTCTGTTGCAGGTGGTGATGGACTTACTCAAGAGGCTAGTGGTATCAAAGTTGATGCTACTGTAGTTCGTACTTCTGGTACTCAAACTATTGCTGGTGCTAAGACTTTCTCTGATAGCGTTGTAATCAATGGTGACCTTACGGTTTCTGGTGCTGTTACATCTAAGTTGTCTGAAGAGGTTCTTATTGAAGATAACAAAATTGTCGTTAACTCTAACGAAACTGGAACTCCTAGTGAGGATGCTGGTATAGTAGTTGAGCGTGGTACTGCTTCTAATGTAGAAGTAATGTGGGACGAGAGTGCTGACAGATGGACGTTTACTAATGATGGAAGTACTTTCAATAACATTCCAGTTCCTAGTGAATATAGCACTGCTAACAATAATGATTTCGTAGATGGCGCTTCTTGGGCTGCAGGTACAGGTGTATTAACACTTAGTGTTGGTGCTCAGTCTGACGTTACTGTTGATCTTGATGGTCGTTACTTAGAGTCTTACACAGAATCTAACGATTACGGAACTATCGCTGTATCAGGACAGACTTCTGTTTCTGCTTCTAGTGTTGGAGATACTGTAACTTACGTTGCTGCAGGTGGTATGACTATCACTACAGGAACTGATACTGTAACTTTCAACTCTGCTAACGATAACACTACTTACTCTATACAAGATGGTGAGTTGTCGCAGAATAACTTTACAAATGCTGATCATACTAAATTAAACGGTATTGAGACTGGCGCTACTGCTGATCAAACTGCTGCTCAAATCAGAACTGCTTTAGGTACTGGTAACGGAAACTTAGTTCCTGCTGCTGGATCTGCTGGTCAATTCTTAAAGCACGATGGTACGTTTGGAGCTCCTAGTTACACTACTAATACTAATAGAAGCGATGCTTCTGTTTACGCTCTATTCAGTGGAGGTTCTAACATTACTGTTTCTGGTGCTGGTGTTATTGCTGGTACTGCAGATACTCAATTAACTGACGCTTATGTTAGAGGATTGTTTAGTGGTGGTACAAACATTACTTTAGCTACTGATGGTACAATAGCTGGAACTGCTGATACTCAGTTGACTACCGAGCAGGTACAAGACATCGTAGGTGCTATGCTTTCTGGTAATACTGAGGTAGGTATTTCTGCTGTCTATCAAGATGGTGATGGTACTATGGATTTCCAGAACGATAACATTAACTTTACTCACGACGAGGCTAGTTACGCTGGTGGAACTTTAGAGATAGACGCTGCTGGTAACAGTATTGACATTTCTAATTCTGCTGTAACTGTTCAGGTTTGGGATACTAGTGGTTCTAACTTCCAACAAGTTATGACTAACGTTATTCTTGATACCAACAACGAACTTGTTAAAGTAGACCTTCCTGCAGGAGACTGGAGAGTTGCAATACAAGGTAAAAGAGTATAATCAATTAATTAACTATAGCGGGGCGGTGAAAGCCGCCCTTCTATTAATCAACCACATATATGGCTAGTAAGGTAATAGATGATTTAGTTGTAACTGGAACTGTAACAGCTTCAGGGTATAACGACGCAAACTGGAACACTGCCTACGGGTGGGGTAACCATAGTGGATCGTATGATAACTACGGCTCATTCAATTTAAAAACTAACGGGTCACAGCGTACTACTGTGACGTCAGGTGGAACATTAGACATTGTTGCGAGTAGTAATATGACCGTGGCGTATGGCGCAGGGGGTGTGGTTACTCTTTCGTCTGCGAACGATAATACTACTTACTCTGCTGGTTCGGGTTTGGACTTAACAGGGACTAGTTTCTCTGTTGAGCCTGACCTGCGCGATGTTTCTCACGTGGGTAAAGACAACAATAACTACATAGAATTTAATGTAGACAACAACGGACATATGGACTTCTTCGTTGGAGGTGATTGGTCTGCAAGACTACAAGCCGATGGTGCGCTTCACGTTAAAGGTGATATCGTAGCATTCTCTGATCTCTTTATAGAGTAATGGCTCTCCAATCGAGTGGGCAGATAAAGTTCTCGGAGTTAAACACAGAGCTAACTAGGAATGCAACAGTTATGCATAGCCTAACTACCTCTTCTACAGGAGCTTACGCCACTATAAACACAGGAAACGCAGCGGCTGACAGGCCAGATGGTTCTGAGCCTCACGCTATAAGCGAGTGGTTTAGTTACGATCACTCATTCAGTTCATCAACACCGTCTGACTACTATTGGTTAGGTGATGGTTCTAATGATACATTAAGATTTAGTGGACACAGCAGTGCGTTATTCCAACTTAACGATGACTTCAGCTATAGCGGTTGGTTCCGTATAGATGAGACGTTTAACGATACACAGTTCCTAGGTACATTCTCTACGTCTACACCTAGTGGTAATGATATAATAATGGTGATGTATCAGAAGACCTCAGCTAGGCTAATGTTGAGATTCAGAAAAGGTGGAGGTGGTAACTTCCATCAAAGGTTCTGGTCTATATCTTCTACTAATAACACTTCTGTTAGTGGTGTGAATAGTAATGGATGGTACTCGACGAACAGAGGTAACGTTAACAGTGAAGGATTCGTACACCTAGCGTTTACGAGAGATAATTCTAATACAGCTTCTAGTGGTATGAATTGTTATTGGAACGGACAAAAGTTCCCTGAGCATATTCAGTTTAACGCTAGAGCTCTTGCGAACTTCAATATACAGAGTATGGCTATTGGTGATGCTATTAGTAGTTCACCTAATAACGCGCTTGTGTTTAAGGGTGGTATAGATGCGGTAAGTGTATACGATAAAGAACTCACACAGGCAGAGGTGACTAGCTTATACAACAGCGGTACTCCGATAACTGGTTCTGATGCTGGTGTTACTACCAATTTACTAGCTGAGTATAGATTAGAAAACAATGCTACGAATAGTAGTGGTACATTCCCTAGCTTAACTAATACTGGGGGCACATTCACAGCCTACTAATGGGACGTATAAAGAGAGCACTAGGAAAGAGATTTTGTCCTGTAAGCATTATAAGCGAGGTTACTAAAGGTATGATAATAATTCCTCACCTTTATTTCACTTATATGTTTATGGCACTGACCTCAAGTATCATATACACCTTCTTTGGTAGAGAGGTAACTGTCCTTATATATGGATGGTATTATATGTTCGGATTCGACAGTGTACTTCTGGGACTATCCGTACTTGAGATGCTAATACGTACTACTCTTTCAAACAGGTATAATAAGCCTTAAATTTGTATATCACTAAAAGGGCTTTACTTTAAATAACCACTATGAAGTTAACGAAAAAGGAACACGCTAATCTGCAAGGATTGGTTGAGGGAATTAAACAAGTTGAATCGGCAATAGGCCAATTGGAACTACAGAAGTCTAATGCTATTAACGCTATGCGCGAACGTATTGAAATTCTGGATAAGACCAAGAAAGTGTTAACCAAGAAATATGGAGATGTCAGTATTGACGTAGCTACAGGTAACATTAAAAAAGCGAATGAAGAGACTAAATAATCAAGAAGTAAACATTATTTCGGTAATCAGAACGTATGATATGACGTCTTCCTTTTACGAGGTTGACATCGTATCTGTTTCTGATTCGTCTAGAAACTATACCTTCTCGGTTGGTGTGCACTTACCTAGCAATTGCAAAGACTTTGCTACGGTGATTGTAGATTTAACCGCTACTGCTATAGAATCTGGTGAGTACATTTTCGGTCTTAGGGACGTTAGTGTTGGTGGATCAACTACAGTTGTCGAGTTCTTGGCTCTTGTAGAGGATAATGACCGCGTTGACGTTGCAGGTACTGATGTATACGGCGATGCAATAATCTTCTAAAAAGAAAACAATGGGTTTAATCAACAGAGTAAATGAGTTCTTTGCGTCTAACACAAACGTACAAGCAACTAACGACACAATCGCTTCTAACGAATTAGAGAATGCGATCAAAGACTTAAGCGGTAGATATCGTTTAGGACAAACAAATCAAGGACAGTATATCAAGTTTGGTGTGCAGGATGATTTTCCTGTGATGCTAGACAAGATGCTGCGTCAGTCTCCAGTTCACGCTGGTATCCTGACAAAGAAAGCTAAGATGGTTGTAGGAACAGATGTTTCTTATAACGATTCTTTCCTAGCTACTAAGAAGGCTAAGGCTGAGCTTAAAGTATTTGTACAGAACTGTTCAGGTGCTAACAAGGGCCTATACAGCGTACTTACACATTCAGCTTTTCAGTATGAGAAGTCTGGTGCATATGCTATGTACGTTAGATGGAGCAAAGATCGCACTAAGATTCTTGAGCTAAGCTCTTTAGACCTTAAAGGTGTTCGCGCTGCAGAACCTAATGAGAAGGGTGAGATCACTCACTTTATCGTTAGACGTATGTTTGGTCAAGGTGCTGATGCTATGCAACACAATGAGCCACGCAGAGTCCCTGCTTTCAATAAGTGGGATAAGAAACAAACTGAAGCTGTCTTGTATGTTCAGAACCCTTTCTCGGGCAATGAGTATTATGGAGTTCCTAACTACATCTCGGCTTTTCATTACATCTCTGCTGATTTCGCTTTTGGTAAGCATATTAAAAATAGTGCTGAGAACGGATTTACTCCTAAGGTGATGGCTACGTTCGTTGGACGTAATATGTCTCCAGAGCAAAAGGCTAAAGAGTATGCTGCATTCAAGAACTCGTTTACTGGTACTGATGGCGAACAAGCAATGTTAGCTTGGGTCAAGAGACCAGAGGATAAGCCAACTATTGAATCACTGGACATCTCTAACCTAGACAAGACTGTAGACGTTTTATCTAGATTGAATGATGCCAAAATACTTACAGCGCATAATGTTACGAGTCCTACTTTATTTGGAGTTATGGTTAGTGGAAAACTTGGTGGTACTGGTAACGAAATGGTTGCAGCGTATCAAATCTTCAGAGCAACAGAAACTCTTCCTAACAGAGAAACTTTATTTAGCGGCGTTCAGCGCCTCCTTGATACTATTGGTTTGGGCGAAATGGAGTTAGAAGTAATTGAAGAAGTAATTAATCTGGAGAGCATCAAAGGGGCAAACCCTACTGATGTTGCTCCTGCTAAAGACGAAGAGTAATGGTAGATATCTTATTCATTGACGACAATTATCTATACAAGAACTTTCCTTTACCATCTAAAATGGATAGAGCGAATGTCTTATCTATCATTCAAATTGAGCAGTACACGACACTACAAGATGTGTTGGGTACTTGCTTGTACGAGCACTTAGAGGATGCTATGCTTAATCAGACACTAACAGTTAGTGAGACTGAGCTGATGAAATTGGTTAAATACTGTCTAGCTATGCATACAGCTAAGGCAGCTATAATCTTTACACGCACGGCGGCAGCATCACATAGTAACACAGATGCACAAGGACAGACTCAGTACACCTTAGACGCGTTGTCAGACAGTATCGTATCGAAAGCAGGGTATATACAGGATCGTATAATTAAGTTCGTTAAAGCGGATGCAGTTATATTGGCCATAGCCCAAGCGTCAGGATGTGATAATGATCTATTCAATGATGAAGAGGTTGTAGGATATGATGGTTCTGTCTACTACCCTAACCCAAGCATTCCATCTACGGACTGCTAACTAAAACCTTTTTAATGTCATTACAGGATAGCAATAAGATTAATATATCTCAAGCTGTTGCCCGTAAGACTGGTGTTTACTCTATCGAGTTCGATGAGAGTACGGATCAGCTACAGGTAAAGCGTACTGAGAACAACGGAACAGTAACAGAGTTTGTGCAAGGCGCTAAGGGTGAGGGACGTACGGGATACTCCAGAACCTCTGCCTTTACAGACTCTTCTGTGAATTATACACAAGCTGATGTTGAGGCTGAGATATACAAGGTGTTTTCCTTGGATCTTAATTCTCACCTAGCTAATGACAACCCATACTGGAGCACACCCGCGCCTAGTGGTGTAACTGGTATAGGCTTATTCCAAGGCGCTAACCTTCCTGAGGGAGCTAGTACTCTTGTGGATTACGAATACGTGTTTAACGATAACTACCCTTCTACTGGTACTACTGGTTTTGAGGGGTCTACTGGACGCATAAAGCTAAACGATCTTCGTTACGGTGATCAGCTTAGAGTTAGGTTTGACTTCAATGTCGTTCCTCAGATTGCGAACACTACTATCGAACCAGCACTATGGTACTCGAACAGAAACGATAGCGACGAGATAACTTACACATTCCCGTTGACTTCGTCTCCAGTCTTCTATGGTCTTGGTACTGTAGGAAACACTTACCTGAACAGAGTAGAGATCTCCGCTTGGATTACTAGTAATGAAGATATAAACTCTATATCACTTCCTGCTATCAAGTCAGACAACCCTGTGATCATTGAACCTTTAGGATTATTAATAACTATTTTAAGATAAGTATATGGCTATTAAAGTAACAAGAAACGACGCGGGTAACTGTATTACTTTTGTGGGTTCAACGAATCCTGTTTACTGGAACTCTTGTTTAGAGGGAGAGATAAACGAAAACAATCCAAATAATATAAATGTAGTAAATAAGATTAGAACTGTAGAGGAAGGAACTGTTATATATGAGTTCTTTGATCTACCTTATGGAAGTTTCCAAGATAAAGATGGGAACGATTTTGTATCCCCTTCAGATTGTTCTGAGTACATCACTGCTAACGCTAACGTACTTAGTAATACTGGTACTTTTATATTCAGTCAGACTGATTTGATCGATGCTCAGAGAGATGCTACAGATACTACTGTGCTTTTTAGCAATGGTGATATATACGCTGTAAACTCCTTGACTGCTTCGGCTCAGGCTGATGGTACTATTAAGATAGCTACTGTTCGTGGTAATAAAGACATATACACTCACGTAAGATATTACAATGTGAGTGTACAAGATGGAGCTGTATCAGGCTTCAACACGTTGACCGCTACTGTAGACAGACTTAACGAGGTTCTAGGTGGAACTACTGTCGGATCTAACACAGGTAATACAACTACAACTACAACCACTACATCTACTTCTGCTGACTTTACAGTATACGGGAGTAGAATTACAGAGACAGGATCAGGATCTAGTCTAGGTTACACTTCTACTAAAGAGGCTGGTAACTTTGATACTAGTAATGGTCTATATTCAAACCAAACAATAAGTAAAAATGGAGAGTACTTCGAATTCGAGCAAGAGGCTGGAGACTGGACTAATTCTCGTGGTGTTTATATCGGTCTATTCGATGATGATACTTATGATGTTTCAGAGCTAAACGATGATGTGGCTGGTAACTCTGTAAAGGGTTTGCTATACCTAAGATTATCGCCTACACCTTTCACTTTTGCTGACTCGGTTAACGGATCAGGAAAGATCAATGAAGCAGGTTTCTCCAATAGCCCACAGACTAGCACTAAGTTTAGAGTTGGTAGAGACAATGATGGTAGAGTTTATATAGCTCACGAAACAACTACTAACGTATTTGAGGTTATATGTCGTAGCGAGAGTGTTGTAGCAACCGATAAGGTGTTGAGGTTCTTCGCTGTTCTTCCTTTGGATGATGAGCTTAACGGAGTACGCAATATGACTATCAACGAGGCTGTAGAAGGTGCTGATTTATTATGGCACTACATAGAGTCTCCTGATGGAAGTTTCTACTATCCTTTATTTACTTCTGCGGCTGACGCTAATACAGTAGATGAGTTGTACGGAACTGCTACGGCTGGTAATGGTGCTAATCATCAACACACTTACGCTGATGAGCTTCCTTCTTCTCAGGTATGGTATATGCCACAGACTTATATGTTCCACGACCTTACTACAGCTCCTAGTAGCCCAGTTGGTATAGCTTGGAATCAGATAGCTACTGGTGCAGATGCTAACTACGTTCCTTCCCAGTTCTCTGGTACAGTGAGTGTAAATGAATTTGTTGCTTTAAACATAGAGATCAAGCCTTCAGGTGACTCTTCTGTATACGCTTTAACTAACATACCTACGGGACTTGCTTATAACTCTGTTTCTGGATACCTTCAAGGTAATGCTCCTGAAGTGTTATTAGATAACGTAGCTAACCCTAGCGATACTTATGTGATCAACGTAACTAAGGCTAACGACTATGGTAGCTCTGTAGGTACGCTCACGATCAACGTAGCGAACTTAACTGCTCCTGCTGTCACTGTTACAGGTATAACCTACGAAGGCCCTGCTACAGTCACGGGAACTGCTGTCAATGCTGATAACTGGTACTCTGTGAACGAGAGCCTTGCTGCAGGTGAGAGATTCGTAATCCCTGGGGCTGTTATTAACGATCTATTCAATGAAATGGATCAGAACTATAGCAGTACTTTTTTATTCGGTATTAAGTCAAGCTCTTGGGCCAACACTATTGATGGAAACGACACAGGTGGTACTCTCCCTAGTCAAGGATTTGAGAATGATTTAGTTATTAGATTACAGAAAAACAACTACTCAAGTGCTGAGCTTAGAATACTATCTAACTACTATACTCAAGGCTCTTCGATTACCTTTAGTAACTCAACGGGAGGATCAAACCTAGAAGCTTTTATAGAGATTACAGATAGTGGTGATAATATCCGTATGGGTATTACATCTAACACTAGTGTTGATAGCGCTTCTTCGACAACTTATACCGACTGGGGTGTAAGCAAAGGTCAGACTGGTAACCAAGGCTATGGTATCACGTCTAGAGAAGTTATGATGTTCTGGGATAAAGGTCAGACCTCAAATTCTTTTGATGCTGATGATATTGATTGGACTCTCTTAACAGAGCAGACTATTCCTGTAGCATCTACTAACACGACTGACTGGACTAACGCTATAGACTTCAGCGGCGGTAGTGAGCACCTTAGACAGAACGCAGCTACACAGGCTTCTCCTTTCGTTTTGAGTGGGACTACTGTAAATACTGCTTCAAGTGGTATGACTACTTCAGATAGCAGCGGGAGACCTTGGGCTACAACTGTGGTATTCAGGTTAGATGGTGCTAATGCAGATCAGCATATATGGAACTATGGAGAGGGAGTATCTAATGGAGATGATAACATATACTTAAGAGTAAATGGATCGAGACAGATATACTTCGGATGGGGTCGTGAGACTGGTAACGTTAATGAGTGTTACCTAGGACTTTATACAGCTAATAAGTGGTACGGAATGTACATAGCTCATAACGGAACTAGATTATCAGGAGGGAATGCTAGTGGTGCGAACTTGGCTGCTTGTTTCAGTATCAGACATATGAGTGAGACTCTGAGCTTCGGAACGCTTTACTCTGAGAAGAGTACTTCTAGTAACTGGATCAGTGGTACTACTGGAAACAGAATGGACAGAGCTCTTTCAGGTAATATGTGTATTGGAGGTTCTGATTCTAACAGAAACTTTAGCGGTAAGATTGCTAGTATGGTTGCTACAACATTGAAGATTAGCCAG
>TARA_R110000787_G_scaffold194120_1_pt1 | contig 41770 bp, 68 predicted proteins | sample TARA_R110000787 | Tara Oceans TARA_R110000787 (sample SAMEA4397920) | marine metagenome | biome: Polar Biome; feature: [DCM] deep chlorophyll maximum layer (ENVO:01000326); material: water (ENVO:00002006), including particulate matter (ENVO:01000060) such as... | depth 35 m | reverse complement strand
GCACGATTGGATTCGAACCAACGACCCCCACCATGTCAAGGTGGTATCGTAACTCGCGCAAACCTACTAGGGGCGGCATTTTACACTGTTTTTAGCTACTGTCAAAAATGGCATTTTCGGCATAATAAAAACAATGGGTTACATGTTGGTTTCGGACTCACTTTTACTTTTCGCTTTCGCCAAAAATTTATTAATTAAAAGGTGAAAACGATGGAATATTTATGGGTGGTTTTGGTGATTTTTCTTGCAGTCTTAGGGCTGATTGTGTGGGCGATCCGCGATCACATGGAAAATGGATCGGCTGCTGAGCAATCAACGCTAAATGACGATGATGAAATGTGGCTTTAGCCCGATAATAATTTACAGCTAAAAACGGAAATTAAAAAAATGTTTTGACCTGGCGGGACTCTTGATCATATTTTGTGATCTCGATCACACTTCTATGGAGGGAGTCCCGTGAGAGTAATTCTTATTGCATTTGCATGTTTATTAAGCGCGCCCGCGTTTTCTGCATCAACCTCAATCATTATGCCAGCAGTAACTCATACTGATGGTGTCTCAGTTAATGGCGGTGCGGGAATAGGCTTTACCCGAAGTTGCACAGATACCAGGTGCTCTATATCTATTTCAGACCCAACACCTTTAGAATATCTATCGTATTTTGAGACCGAGGTTGGCCCAATCTCAGATTACCCTCGGTTTTTTGTTGATGATGATTATGTTTACTGGAAAGAGATGAGTTTCGGTTTAAGCTATCTTGTCACTCAAACATCATTGGTAACGTTTGATTGGACCTATAGTGGCATGAATGCAGTATTTAATTTGGCAGGGGTGAATGTTAACGGGGCATTGGGGACAATATCCCTACTACTTCATGCAGGCGATGTTTTTAAAGTTATAGGTGGTGGGAGCGCTTATTCTTCCGATGCCCAATTAACACTTAACATGAAAGCTGGTTTGGTGCCTATCCCTGCCAGCCTGTTTTTATTTGCACCGGCTTTGCTAGGGCTTATTGGTTTAAGAAGAAGGTTGTCTTAACCTTGACTGACAGGCGAGTAACTGTGCTTTTACTCGGGCGATTCCTGATTCGAGATCGAAATAAGCCTGTTCAGCGTCTTTTGTAAGTCTGGCGGCGGCTCCATTATCCATGCTGGTACTGGCGCCGGTTTCGGGCAGGTTATTGTTACTGGCTGGACAGGAGGCGTTGACGCGCAACCGCTTACGGCCAGCATCAACATCAGCACGAAGCTGGTTGTTTTGCTTCTCTGCATCACGCAGTAGAGCGTATTGTTCAGCTTCAATAGCCGCCCATTTAGCCTGTTTAGTATCGAGCTCATCTTGCAATTCCCGTTGTTTGATTGCTGCAGCAACAGCGATTGATTTGAGTGTTTCGGCTGTTCTGGAATTGGTCTCAGCAATCTGCTCACCCATTCGCCATCCTTGTATTTGCCATCCAGCAACGAACGTCAGGCACATGGCAGCTATCAGAATGTATTTATTCATAAAGCCCAACTAAGCACAGATTGTCCCGTTCAGCTTGCCTGCGATTGTAAAGCCCCTGAACAAAATTACCACTCGCATAAGACCAGTTCGGCTTACCACTGAATGTATTGGCCAGCAATCTGCAGCCATTCAAATAATCATAGCGGTTAATGTGGCGCACTGACTGGCTCTTACATGCCTTTGGCGCGCCTACATTCCAAGCTAATGAAGAAACAGCGTCAAACACGCCTTGTGGTGGCTCATGCGTCAAGCAGCTAAGCAATTCAAGCTGGACTTTTGTTAATGCAACACTCATGACACGATCGCATTTTTCTTTGCTCCAATATTCGCCCACAATAACCGGTTCATTTGTAACGTAATGCGTTATGCCATGGCATGTTGTTGGCAATCCATTTGCCAACCTGTCAGCATAGACCGTCATGCCATCGCCACCTCCCTCCCATAACGCCAGAAATATCAGCAACGGTATTGATGCAAGCGAAAGCCCCCCTATCCTTGCCGCTCTATTCATGATTTACTCCGGACAATAAAAAACCGCCCGAAGGCGGCTTGCGTGATTTTGGTATTTACTAACCAGCGATATATGGCGTTAACTCATCACCATCGGTGAGCATTGCCCCCCAAATGTACGCGCTACGTCCTGTGCCTGTGTACGATTGAGCCAGGCCGTCTGAGCTGAACATATTTATTTGCACGTTAGTCGTAGCCCTGGTCAACCTCATTGATATTCTATAAAACCCGTTATCTGCCGGAGTAATCTGTAAATCAGTAGCGCCCGTCTGAGCACCACTAAACACCTCTCCAGTTTGTATGTTAAACACAAAATTTCGCCAAGTGTCGGTTCTCGTACGAAACCCGATATACGGACAATCAATATATTTAGCGTAAAAACTGATAACCTCGCTAGAGCCTGTAGTTGGGATTACCTGTGAAACTAAATGCTCAGTTGACGCTGTTGTTTCAGTTATTGTGTCTGCTGTTAACGTGCCATCCGGCGCTAATGTGGAATTAGGCGTTATCGTGACAGCAGTTTTCGTCCAATCTGTGCTGTTAAAATCGTCCGGAGACAGTATTTTATTGGTCGATGCAACAGTAAACGTAACGGTGTTGCCCGTTATTTCATTGCCAAGCTCGTCAAAAGCTTTACCATATAATTGTCGTCCGTCGTCATCTTCTGTGACAGTAAACTGATATTGATACCCTGTTGCGCCGAAGATCTCGCTATCATCTGCTGCGTCGTACCATTGCCACGTCACCCTAGTGTTTGCAATAACATCAAACGTAAATGTAGCAACGTCACCGACAATTACGGACTGATTCGTAGTTTGTGTGATTATTTTAAATGGTGTAGCTAACGCATACTGTCGACGATAGTAGTTATTTATCGCTGTTGCGGTCAGATAGGCGGGTCGATTGCCCCACTCTACTGACTCTAACAGCGATGCAAAATTATCATATGATCCCGTCTGCCCGTTGGCTACTAGATAACTCAATATGTTCGCGCCATAATTGACAAAATCACTCGACTCTAGCAGTTCAGCGTTTGAATAACTGATGTTTGCGTTACCGTCAAAATCACCTATTAAAGCTATATTATTAAACACTGACACATCAACAGTGTAGCCGCCAACCTCTGAGGCGTAGGTGTTAGTAACAGCCGGATTAGTGGTTGGTGCTATTAGGTTTTCTGATGTTATCGATCCTTCGTTATCAAAGCAGCCAAACCCCCACCCAATACCGCGTCCAGTTTGATTCGATAGACCCAGTTCAGAAACGACATTGCCTTGTACACGTACATTTTTCCAGCGTGGAGATGTGTCACCCAGATCATCATTGCCGCCGTACGATACTGCTATTTCGTTATCACCGAAATAATTGTCATAAATAGATACATCATAGCTGGTGATATAGTTCTGAGTCTGTTTGACTGCATTTCCAACCGATGCGGGGTCTGCTGAGAAATCAATAGGGTCAATTGTAAATACATTGCCGACACGATTTGTAAACGTGACTAACTGATTAGACCCACCATCTCTAACAACATTAAACGTTCCTGTGCTAGGGAAATGAACATTCGGGGTTTGTTTTGTAACCAGAGTTGTCTGTGTTGCAGATGACATGGCAGTTAAAACAGTGAATGAATATGGGTTTGCGGTTAATTTTAACCCCATCGAGCTAGGCTTGTAGTCAATACATCCTTTGATAATTGTTTCATAAGCATTGCTGATATACAGATTATGTTTAAACTGGTTTGCATTATCCGGCCATTCATCATCTTCTATCCAGCCATTGTGATTAAAAACAACGTCCTCGATTAGATACGACCCACTGTCTAAAAAGCAACCTTGTGTATGTGATTCGGTTGCACTCCAAGCATTATTAACTGTGATGTCTCTAAGTATCACATCAGTTACGCTACCAACCAGATACTCAACGGCTGTCCCGCCCAGTCCTACATAGTTGGTTTTAATGCCCTCCAAATGTATACCAGTTAAGTCATCCCCGAATGCGTTTATGCTAAATGCGTATGAGTTGTAATTTACACCCGCCCCCAACCATTCAGGACTGTCTGGGTCGCGCCGAGGGTCATAGAATTCTAAATTTAAATATGCGGCATAGCTGTCAGTGTTCCAGTGCCGAAACGCTGTTGTGGCAGATGAGTTGAGCAATATCTGTGGGCGACCAGATGGGCCGTACCCCCTAACCACTGATTTTTCCATCGCGCTTTTGCCGATAACTCTATCTATAGTTGACGTTAGTTCAAACGCATCCCCCCCTCGTATCAAAACAAAGTCCGGCATATTCGGACGCATTTCAGCGCACGCTGCTTCTATTGTTAAATACGCAGCAGGGGCTACTGGGTTTTCAAAATCAGCAAAAGCAGTTGGCCCGTAATTTACGGCAGTTGAGTCATTACCGTCCGCTGTGACGTACATAATAATGCTGTCGGCTGAGGGTGTGTATATTGACCTGCCCTGCGCATCCTGCTCCGGCAAACTAAATAGATTTTCCCATTCGGGACTATACTCTGATTCGTAAGTTTTTAAAATTAAATCGCTTGCCACATTAACCGAAACAGTTCTAAATAGTGGCGTGATTGAAAATCCTGTTGGATTACTCACAGTTAACGTTACGCTTTCACCATCCGCAACAGTAATGTCGGAAATATTGACCGTATAAACAGCACCAACTTTCGACACAACACCTTTGCTTGCGCCTGTCACAACAAAGTTAGCCGTGGTTAAGCCTGGATCAACATCAAACGTGGCTGTTAATTGCGTGGTTGAAACTGTGCCACTTGTGCCGTTTGCGGTTAGGGATTGGAAGGATACGGCTGTGGGGGCTGTAGGTGGCACAAACACACGCTTACCAACCCAACTCAATGCGAGATTCAGGCATAGATTCATGTAAAACTCCGGGCAATAAAAAACCCGCACTAGGCGGGTTTGATGGGTGATGGTTTTTGGTGGTTTAGAGTAGTATCTGGCTGGCTGTTAAAAATAATTGATCAAGGTCTGATTCAGTTAAGTTTATGGCTTGCGCTGCTGCCGATAAAAAGGGGCTATTTCGTTGCCAATTGGTTGTGTCGTATAAAGCAACCTCTGCCAATGCTTTGGTTGTTTGGTCAGGTATCGCGTCCACAAAAGCAACAACAATTGCCCAATAACCTGCTTGAATAAGTGCAGCTTTGCCCTGGGCGCGGCTGACTTGGGTTATTGGCTCCGGTTCTGGTATTGGCATTTCATCCTGCCAGCCTGCCGGAGTATCATCCTCGGTCAATATTTCTTGTGATTCGATTACATTATCAACAAGCCGGTAAATCGTTCTTTTTTCGCCGCTGTGAATGAATGGCTCACCATTACGCACTGTAACGGGCTTTCCCTCCATCTTAGCCGCAAGTAATGCCTGATACTGAGCATCATTTATTGGAATACCGCCATCAATCGGTGATTGGCTTATTCTGTCGTTTTTCATGTAAGGCATTTATGCGATCCTCATGTAATAGGTTGCACCTATGTTTCTAGGGCGTGACTCATCGCCGCCACTAGAAGCTGTCGTGCCGGTGTTAGCCGCTCCTGAGCCAGATCCGGGATAAATGGTTGCAGCCTCCAATACAGTCTGTCGAAATGGATAGGTGTGGGTGTGAGATAGATTTTGGCTTGATTGTTCTGCACCTGACGACCCTGGTCGAATGAATGGGCGCGATGTATTAATTAATGGAACTGTTTGCCCATCCATAGGGCTTTCAGCGTGGGATATGACAGCTGTGGCAGCGATATTAGGCGATGTACCACTTACGGACTCACTGGTTAATAGTCCCTCGTTATATTCACCAACGCCGGACTCTCCCGCTGTTAAAAGGATATATTTTTCATCGCCAGCATTTGATGGAACTGTAACACCAGTAATATGTGAAAATATTGGAAATGGCCATCCTATAGGTAGCGTTTTAAGCAAGTCTGCCTTTATCTGTGTTATTTCATTGTTGATTTCAACAGTGCTGAATGTCAGTGTGTCAAATCTGCTACTAAAGGCGTTATAAGTAACCCGCTGAATACTTCCCGCTGGCCAGTCACCAGTAACCAAAGCGTCTCCATTATTCTTTTCAACTGGCGCTGGACCGGCACCAAAATCCAGCGTCACCGCCCCGGTGTTTGTGCTCACAACTGTTAAAACATAAACCGCTTTATCCACATAGGCGCTAACAGGTGGCACAGCCTCAGCCGTGACATCGTTAATACCCTGAACATTGATTAAGTTAATAGTGGGCGAATCTGCAAGCTCTCCACGCTGCAAGTCCTGCAGCTTTTGAGCGCCGTTACTGTCTTCAACTTTTAGAGAGTATCTAGCGGGAACCCATATCTTGTTTTGAGCGCGACCATAACTATCAGTGCGCTGCGGATTGGCAATGGGTGTTGTCAGATCACGGTCTGAATAAATCACTATCGGATTAAGCTTTGGATCTTGTCCCGCCGCACCGACATAGATATACCCATTAACAATAGGTTTTCCATCTACGCCCTGAAACGACTCATGTTCGCTTATCATTGATGCCATGTTATTGCCCTAATTGATAATTGTGATATATTCGGGGTTATGCGCTTACTTATCATTCTTTCTGTTGTTCTCTTGGCTGCCTGTCAGTCTCATGCTGTACGCACAGCAAACCATCACACGCAATGCGGTGACTATGGCTTTGTTAAAGGGACTGCTGAATATGGCCAGTGCATGATGGCACTGGAGAATAACGATATTGCCGAGCGTCAGCGTAAGGCTGCCTTGCTGCAAAATTGGGGTGAAACTGTTCAGGTTCCTGCGCCGCAATATCCTCAATTGACGCCGCGCCCACCGGTTGAGAATTATCCTTCTTTAAATTGCACATCAACGACAAGCGGCAATCAGGTTCATACCACCTGCTATTGATTTTCAGGTTTAAAGTTCTTATCCCGCAATACGTCCATGATGGATTGAAACGCTTTATCCTCATTAATCTTACGGTCACGCATCTTTCTAGCTGTTGCGCCTGCAACGTCTCTTGCAATATCAACAGTGCTATTAGGTGATGCCGCCAAATCAACTGCCCGCTTGGTTGCTTGATCTATCTGGCCCTGGAATGATGTTCTTGCTACCGGCGTAAACACTCGATCTAATTCATCCGCAAATAACGCCTGATTAAGCAGATCATCATCAAACTTACCTCCCACCGATTTTGCAACGCTCTCAAGCTCGCTGATGGAGTCAATAAGATTAGCTCTTGACTGTGCGTTGCTCATTAACCTGCGAAGCAGAGTCCCGCTGGCTTTGTCTGCAATGTCACTTGAAAAGTCCAGCTTTCTACCAGCAACCGTCTGGATATTATCTAGCGCGCCGATGGTTTGTGCATATTTTGTGTTTGCCGCATTGTAATCAGGGAAAGCATCGTCCAGCTTGCCATCAAGTTCATTTCTGAACTGCTTTAAGATGCGTTCAGTTTCGCCACTCAAGCCTCTTTGTGATTTGCCATAAGTGACGTTGCGATCTATTATCCGTTTCATCTTATGAACCGAAAGCGCATCAACGCTGCCGTCCTGACTTTTCAAGCTCATCTGCCGGATAACTTCTTTCAACGGACCGCGATCACCTGGCGCAATTTCTGATCGACTGAAATCAGGAATAAAATCACCCTTATCATTACGCTTTATTTGCACACCTAAAGAATCAAGCGCATCAGAGAAACTGGCTGAAGCATCTGCAATATCAACCGGCTGGCCTCTTAGTTTTTGTGCAGCCTTGTCAATTTCTGTTCCGGCTTTTCTGTTTGCATCCTGAATAAACTTCACTCGAGCAACCAATGACTCACCCGCCACATCACCAGGCCGATTCATCACAGCATAACGGGCGTTTTTCTTGCCGCGCTGCATAATGTCTACCATGCGCTGCATCTTTATCTTGTCCGAGTCAGATGCGTTTTTAATGGCTGCAATCACTGCGGGATCAAATCCTTGATCGATGGCGTTGATAGCATAACTATCTTTAACCGCACGACCTTGATTCAATACATACTTAGCGGTATCAACATCACCTGTCTTATTCTCAATAAGTGCCGCTATACGCTTCTTGGTTGGGGTCTGATATTGGAAGATACCTTCTGTTACTTTCGCCACGGCATTTACAGGTTGCGCGCTATCAACTGCCGTTGCGACCTTGCTTGTTGCATTCTGCGCACCTTTTGCACCAATGACAGCGCCAACTGCTGATGGAAGTGTTTCGGCTGCTGTAGCGATTAATGGGCTACCAGTCTCATCAAAGGCTCTCTCACCCATTGTTGCGGACATACCTGACTCTTGGATAGCCTTGATGGTTTCGACAGCCTGATCAACTCCCTGACCACTTATAAGCTCAACTAAACCACCAATGCCTGATATGGGAAAGTTGGCAAGGTCAATCCCTTTCTGCATCAAGTCATTAAGCGTTGCCATGCCCTTTTGACCTGCTTGTGTTTTTGGCGTGAAGGTTTGCGCCTGCTGCTCTGCTACAGCTTCAGCGCCCGCACCTTCCTCAGCCATAGGGTTCAGTGATTGAACGATACCCATAAGGCCGCCTTCAACCGTGTTTTTTAAGCCTGACGCAACACTTAATGCAGGCTCTATAACGGTGTCCAGTGCTGAGCCCTCTGGCATAGGCGCATTACCTTGTGCAGCAAATATCTGTTCAAGCTCTTGCTCGGTTGGAGGCGAATCACCTTCCAGTTCAAGCGTTTGCCCTGTTTCTGGATCTGTTACCTCATAAACAGGCATTATTTAACTCTCACTGTGAATCTACCTACCTGTCCGGTATCGCCCTCTGGCTGACCCTCGCCAGTCGAAAGCCTGTCAATCATTGCTTGCACGTCAGAAATAAAGCGATCTTCTGTGCGTTTCCGGTTCAAGCCGCCACTCGCCAAGTTTTTCAGTAAAGCAATGTCAGACTCACTCAGCACGCCACTCATCAAATCAAGGTTATCTGCTGTTAATATGCTTCCAGCTTCTTCAATATCGGCAATTAACTCTGCCTCTTTATCACTAAGTAGTCGCATATCAATAGCGCCCTCAATCGAACCAAGCACATCAGGCAGTTGTGGATTTGCAATGATTTTATTAAGCAGTGAAACGGCTCTGGATTGAAATTGCTTACCCTTCTTAACTCTGCGCTGATCTGCTCTCACTTCACGCGCCCGAGTTAGTCCGGCCTCGGTATTGTCTGCAGCATCCATGACGGAAGTAAGCTGTGTCATTTCCTCCGGTGTTGCATTAGGAAAGCTATCAGCAAGAATGTTTTTAGATGATGCGCGTCTATCCTGCTCTGATAACTTGTCGGTCATCTTGTTCATGGCGTCAATGCCATCTTTACCACCACCCGCTGCAACATAAACAGCATCGAGCTTCGCGCCAACTTCAGGCGGCAAACCTTCAAGTAATACCGGAGGCGTGACAACAGGCGCAGATTCACCGCCAGTCCCAACGTTAACTGTGGTTCCTGAATTTGGATTAAACCGCTCTGCATCAGCAATTTGCTCAAACTGTCCGGTCTGCGGATTAAACTGCTCAGTAACAATGCGGTCGCCGCGCTTAACCTCTCTTGTTTCAGGCGGTTTAGGTGGTGCAAGCAGTGTTTGCAAATCAGCGCCCATAACCTGCATTCGCTGTAACTCAAGCTCTTGCTGGTCCGGCGTCATATTCGCCAGCTCAACATAACGGTCAACCGGTCTATTTTCTGCCGCGGCGGCCGCTGCCAGGTTGTTTAATACATTCATTCGCTCGGCTGGCGCTTTGGCATTACTGATCAGCGTTGCCTCACGCACGCCGCGATCCGTTTCAGCTTTGGCCTGCTCCATTTCTACCTTGTCGTTACGCTCCAGCATACCCTGCATCATTTCTGCCATCTTGGGGTCAATCTGAGCGATACGCAGTATTTGTTCAGGCGTAGCGTTGCCATTAAACCCCGGAGTCGCGCCGGGGGCGCCGCCCTGACCACCACCTTGACCACCACCCAAAATCTGTGCAATTTGCTGTTGTTGCGCTTGCTGTGCTTGTTGCGCTCTCTGACGATCCATCCGCTGCCCAAACGCTTGGTTGAGCATATTCAGCCCACCATTGAAATTGGGAACCAATGACGCGCCATTGACGTTCTCAAGTGTAGCCATTATGCAGCCTCCAACTCATCAAGCAGTGCGGGATAATCCACCACCATAAATCCACCAAATTCGTGAATATGTTGCGGGTATTTTTCTTTAACCTCGTCCGCCATAAAGCCAATCGTTGCACAACCCTCCACAAGTGTCCCTTTAGTTTCTGGTGTCCAGTCCCACTGATAAACGTTCAGGCCTTTAATGTCAGCAACGGGTTCGACGTTGATTTTTAAACGCGGGTCAGAGAACCCCATAAACATGGAGCCTATGGTGGCCGCTGTGTTGAGTAGATTTTGACTGCCTTGCGCCTTGGCCTGTGCGTCAGTAATAATACCGCTAGAAATAGCATTACCTGATGCGCTCATCGTGTTGCCGATATTAGCTGAGTTTTGCTGTCCCATTTGACCAAGCCCAACCGCCGCATTTAGGCCAGTATTCATTAGATTGGTTTGACGTCCACTCAAGAGTTGCTCTAGCATTAAGCCTAAGTCTGTTGGCACTCTGGCTGCTTCTGTCATAGCTGTACCTGATCGAGTCAATCCACCCGCAGCCAACTGTCCCTGCACAGCACGCTCACGTTCGCCCACGAGTGAGCCGAATATGTCACTGTTAAATATCTGTGCCAGCATTTCATCCATGCCGCCAACGGTAGCGCCTGCCTCAACTCCCGGGATAGCGCCTTGTCCAGCCTCCATGAATGGTGCGATATTCTCTTGCGTAATATTAAACTGGCGCTTCATTTCATCAATGGATGCTTGATTTGCTTCCTGCTGTGCTCTGGCGGCTTTTTTGCCGCTATCGTCGCCTCCCCCAAACACGCCACTAACAACGCTTTTCTGCTTTCTGTAACTATTATCTAATGACCACATTGCAAACCTCGTCGCGTGTTATGCCCAAATACTCTTGATCGAAATATTGGCCCTGGTAAAAATAGCTTTTGCGATTAACACCTTCAGTCTTAAATCCGACTTTTTTGGCAAAGTTAATCACTGATTGAAAGCAGCATGGAATCACCGCATTTATCTTTTGATGCTCACCGGGCACTTCAGATAGATACCAATCGTAAAATAGCCGCATCATTTCCCTGCCGTACTTTCTGTGACTCTTTAGAAGGTAAGGGTGTATTTCAAGGCTCACAGATGTGATGCAGTAAACATAAATTAATCCGACAATATGGTTTCCATGACACACTAGAAGCCATTGCTCTCTTTCTGTATCTGTCGGCTCATAATCGGCCTCGGAAACTGCATCAGAAAACCTTTCCCATATCTCAGGTGTTGTTGCCACTGCCTTAACGGTCTGCATATCGTTAGTCGGAATTAAGGTGATCACGTCACAATCGCCCTGTCTGTTACCCTGCGCCAGTTCGTGCCATCACTAAATGCTGGCACTGCGCCGCCTGACTCGTTACTGACAAAGATCTGACCACCAATATTTCTGGGCGCTGACGGCAATGCTGATACGGTATAAACTGGAAGCCTGACCGACTCGCCCAACAGTCTTGAGTTAAGCAGTAATTCAATATCATCAAAGTAAGTTTGCAGGCTTGGACTAGCTGTACCACCAGGCCCGATAATAGGGCTGCCGTGATTCGGTTTGGTAACAATCATCGTAAGCTCGCGCTGAGATAGTCGAGAGAGAAATCAACGTCCTCTGTGGTGTAAATTCGCACCCCCATAAAACCCTGATAGCTTCCCAATCCGCCTGGCGGGTTCCATTCAAGCTGCCTTGCGTATTCGCCAAGGTTGCCAAGGTTTCGGTATAAAGGCGGGCCGTACAGCACCCCATCACGACTCATCTGGATAGCGACTGAGCCATCAGCCGAGTTAAAGCCCTGAGCAATGCCAAGCTGTATTTTTTGGCAAGCAAACCAATCACCATCTGGCTGCTCAAATCCCATATCCACGATATGCGTGATGCGCTCGCCGTAGTCAGTATTAATCTTGGCAATGCGGCCTAATTTATCGCTGAATGATGTGTAATATTCGCCATCAAACTGCGTGATATAACCCGCGCCCCATGGACGCGACACACCATCAAATACGGTATCGAGTAGAAACCAGTTACCACCAAAGAACGCGAATGAGTGCCTGCGAAGTGTAAACGTTGCTATGTCATAGCCACGCCATTTAAAGCGGCCTGATATGGCTTCTGCAAGCTCTGCCTGCGTGTATTGATCGAGTATTAAATCAATGGATTCATTTGAAATCTTAGGCGCTTGACCTTGACCTATTGCATAGATACCAAAGTCCTGCCCTTTCTCGCGACCTATGAATAAAAACGTGCTGTTGTATTCCAGTAAACCGCCGATATAACCGTTTTGAATGCGTGCGCCTGATACCCGCTGAAACGGGTTTGGTGTTGTGCCGGCATCACGAAACAGTTCAACCGAGTCTGTGCCATAAATAAATAGGGTGTTGTTAAAATTGCAGCAGGCAATGTTTTTATCCGGCAACTCCTCTGCATCAAAGAAGCTGAGCGCCTGAACCGAGCCAGCATCGCCCACATCAGAGAAAAACGCAGGCTCACCATCTGCCGGTATATACACAAACCGGCCATTGATATGCGCCACATCAACGCAGGGCACAAAGTTTGTATTGCCAGATATGTCGGTCAGCGTATCGCTTGCATCGAGCGTGTAAATCTTGCCACGCTTCACCACAATGACCGCTTCATTAAAGCCGATATCGGTCTCAATGGGTTCAGGGCCATCTATTGTGCCAATAACCGTGTATGCGCCAGTATCAGTATTTGTGACCTTCACAAGCTGCTGTGAGAGCACATGATAAAGCGCGCCATTCCATGTAAAACTGCCACGAGCTACTGCATCAGTGGTCTTAATTAATTCAATTCCCGGACGTGAAATGATCTTATCCGAGCCATTGTTAAAGCAATTCTGTAGCACCCTTTTTGTTCTGGGTAAGTGCTCGACCCCTTCATAACCTAACGGAAATGGAATGCGCATCAGTCTTCCAGCTCACGGTCTTTATCGGCAAACGTGCTACGCCATACACCACGCGTTGAACCTGCCCCCATCGGCATAGTTGAAGATACTTTTTTCTGCGGAATAACGACCGGCTGATACATTTTCTTAATGAACGTGTAGCCAATGCGAGCGCTGCGGGATAGCTCAGGCGAAACCACCTGCTTACCATTAGAGAAGAACGGCGCAAGCATTAATGCCAGGTTATCAATAATGCCGTTGCGGGCATCCATAGGCTCACTAAGCTCATCACCTGGTGCATCTAATGGCACAGTGCCCATATCAATCGTGAGACCTAGCCATTGCTGTAACATGCCATTCAGCACGTTTTTACCTGTCACTATGGACTCAGGCGAAGCTGGGGCAGCAAAGCTATGCGCCCCAATCTTCTGTAATGCCTCGAGGATAATCTCAGTGCCTGCGCTCATTATTTTGCCTCAAGCATTTTGGCTACTTTCTTGCGGGCATTTTCAATACCAATATTCACTGCCATTTTTTCACCTTCGCTGTCGGCTACAGCGTGTAATTCTTCCAGTGTCATTTGATCTACTGTTTTTGGCTCATCTTTTGGCGTCCAACCAAGCTCACGCGCTGCAAGCTCTGTTCCCTTTTCTTCGTTAAGGATAATTTCCTTACCACTCTCTTTAAGCCATGTTTTCATGTGCTACTCCAAATAAAAAAGGGAGAGCCGAAGCCCTCCCATAAACGCTTAGCCGAAGCCATGACCAGCAAAGAAAGGGTTCATGGTTCCGTAGGCAGGCCGTAAGTCGAAACGAACAATCTGTTTGTTTTCACGGATACTTGCACCCTTGGAAACACGGATTTGTAAACCGTCTTCAGTAGTGGCCAGCGTGTCAGTTGAGTAAAGTTTTTTGATTGGAACTGAGCCAATCGAAAACGCTTGTTTATGCCAGAACAGGTTAGGCTGATACAAAGTGGAAGCCGCACCCAACAAGGTAACAACATCACCACTGACCGGCGCTGAATCAACGGTGTTATATGCACCACTTGCCTCATAGATAGCAGGGCCATTGATAACGATATTGCCTTCACCAGACGAGCCTAATGTCACGTCTTCTGCCACTACCGCTGAGAACACAACGCGAGCACCTGTTTCATCAACCACTGGTTGACGTGTAGACAGGTTCAAACGATAGCGGCCTGCAATGGTGATGGTTTCACCGGCACGCACCTGCAAGTTGGCTTGGAAGCCGGTCACGGGCAAGGTTTGCTTCATGGTGTCTTTAGCTGCAACATAGGTCACAGTTGGGTTTCCAGAAAGCGTCCCCGCACGATCAGCGCCTGAGTGAGTGGTGTAGGTTGATAGCGTAGTAGCTGTCATTACCTTCATGCCAGCAAAGTTAGAGCTGATAATAGCCTTGCGATGGGCTTCTGAGATCAACTCATCCACACCATCCAGACTGCGCTGATTATCAGCCAGTTTGGTTTGCGTGTAAGGGTTGACCGCATACATCCAGTAGTCATCCATAGGGATGCCAGCAGAGCGCATCACAGCACCAGCTTCAGCCACTTCTGACCATAACGTGACAGGAGTACCAACCGCACCAGCACGCAGGGCACAGTTGCGCATCATGTAGCCAGCGAAATCAACTTCCATATCAGTAACGATACGAGAAGCTGCAGGCGCAATTAGTTGATCTAACTGATCCATCTTCAACGCTTCGTCAGCTTCGTTCCAGTCCAACTCTACTGTGAAGTAGTCCTGAACCACACCTGACGCTTTGCCGGTGACGATGGACTGTGCTGTACCACCAGAAATATCACCGGTTGCAGTACGGGTTGATTTGTAGTCAGTAGGGCGTTTGAAGTCCACCGTATCACCGGTATCAGGACTGAATGCACCACTTAGTAATTGTGTATTGACGTTTTTGGACAATACACGGCTTGATTCAAATTTTTCCAAGAAAGTTTTTGCTAACTTTCGCGTGATGTTACTTTCAAAGTTATTAGCCATGGTTTGAATACCTATTCAAATTTAGCCCCTCTTATCATCGGATTGATGCTTTTACCGGAGTTACCGTTTAACGGTTCAACTGGATTAGGGGCCGGTTTAGATTTTGAATTAACGGCAAGGGATGCCGAAATTCTGCCTAGCTCAGCAAGGGCTTTGGCTGTTGATACTGACGTGCCTTGTTTAACGAGATCGTTTAACTTATCGAGCTTGGCTTGATTCGCTGGTGTTCCCAGGTAGTTAGCCAGTGCGTGTGAGTCATCAAAACCCTGAATAATGACGTTAAACGCCTCCGGGCCTAATGCTTCAATAACCCGATCTTCATGCTTGTCGTAGTCCTTCACTTTCAGTGTTAATGCACGCTCATAATGTGCACGCTGAGCCGCTTCCAGCTCTCTGGTCTGTGCTTCCTGTTGACGTTGCCGTTGATCGTTTTCACGCTCTTTGCTTAATAGCTGCTGAACATGTCCCTCATTTTTTTTCAATAAGTAAGCTTCGTACTGCCGTTTATATTCCGGGTCGTACTCGCCACCATCGAATTTGTCAGGGTCGGGCGCTGCGTCTGACGGTTGTTGCTTACCTTGAGTCGCTTGTTGCATTGCTAACGTGAGCAGCTTGTTACGCTCCCGCTCCAGCTCTAATTGACTCTTGGTGTCATCGTCAGGCTCATCACCTTTTTTCTTGTTCAGTTTCGCTAAACGTTTTTGAACTATCTCGTTAAGTTCTTGCTGAGTAAAAGTCTTCTGAGGTTGCGTTTCCTCAATTTCCTCGTCACCTTCCTCGCCTGATTCAATCTCATCGGTTTCGACCTCTTCTGTCTCTACCTCTTCAATTTCATTTTCTTCAGACGTGATCGGTTCTAGGTCTTGTTCCGCTTCAGTACCCATGGTTTTACCTCTGTAATGGTTTTAGAGTGTGTGGGCGAATGCCCGCCTGCTTATACTCGCAGTGAGTTATGCTTGCCGACGGCCTAAGATTTGCTCTCTGGCCTTCAGTAGTGAATCGAACTGTTTCACGCCCATATCGGCGTATATCTCTTCTGTTTCCGCCTCAGTTTTCTTGGCGTCTGCAATTTTCTGTACGGTCGCTGCCTTAAGGTTTTCAGCCTCAGCTAACTGTTGAGCTGCTGCTGCCTGCACTAAGGCTTGCTGTGGATCTTCTTTTGGCTGCATTTGCTGCTCGTACCATTCTTTGTCTTCATCAGACTCAGGCTCTACTAAGCCTTGCAGCATCATTTGTTTGCGATTCAGGTCTTTTAATGGGCCTAAGCCAACGCCAACCATGTTGTCCAGAATGGTTGCAACAACTGGGGCAAGATACTGCTCGCCACCAGGGACGCCTTTAAGGAACTCACCGATGCCTTTTAGATCCTCAACAGTTTGCTCACGCATAGTGGCGTATTGAGGTCCAACGTCTGCGTAAGCTCTGAATTTTTTACCGCTGATGGTGTTGGCCTGAACAAGCTTGCCGGTCTTTTCATCGGCTACTATTTTCAGCAAGGTTTCCTTGCCTTCAGTGCCATCCTTGCCTAGCGTTTTGATGATCTGTCTTGAGTTGTAAATATCGCTTGCTATGAACTGATACACCTCGCCACCGGCAACAACGCTCATTTCAAAGTTTTTAGTAACTGGGCGAGTTTTTCTATCCTCGCGTTTAATCATGGCGTTAATGGCTTTGCCTGATGCATCGGGATCTAACGTGTCCTGTGGTGCGCCTCCTGTTACTTCGCGTATGAAGTTGGGGATAATATCCATCAGTGCCGCTGTGCTTTGGTCCAGCATGGCTGGCTTGTTGTAGCCGATTGGACCCATAGAAAGGATGTTGCCCTCACCATCGGTTGCTTCATCAACAACCAGATAAGGCTTGTTATTCTTGTCTGCCCATTGCCGCTGTATGTCTGGCGCTTCCATTTGGCTACGCAAGAAGATAGGAACCTCTTGACCAGCTGATGCGGCGTTCTCAACCAATTGGGACATTTGCACATCAAACGAACGAGAAGCATCTTTCAGCGCACGAACAAACCCTTTGTAAAACTCAACGCCATCAACATAACCACGGAAAGCAAATATAGGGATGATTGGTAGTCGCTTACCTGATATTAAACGGGGTTCCTCGATGAATTCTTTACCGGTGAACCGTGACATAGTGACGCGCTTGCGTTCAATTTTGCGCTCTCGCACAAACTCATGCGTGACGCTTTTTTTCAGTTCATCCTTAACTAAGTCGTGATCTTCTTTGTTGTAGTACTCAACCTCGCCTGAAGCCAGGTTGTTATAAATAAATACCGGCTCTTTACGTTTATCTATTTCATAGCGTGTGGCAACATAAACCTCTGCTGTGCTGCCGTTGTAGTTATTCCAACTACGATCATGTGGCACATAAGCTGAAACGGGATCAATGCCGGGGAAAGCTTCCTCAAATGCATCTTTGGTATAAGCGGTTAGCTCTGTAACCCATCGCGAATCACGTTTATCCTCACGCTTACCGGACTGATCAAAGAACACGCTGTTGTAGGCATTGATAATAGGCCGCCAAACGATCCGTTGCTGGTCGTTTTCCGGGTCTTCATCATCCCGAAATTCCGTATCCATGGCATAAGCGCCAAAGCCACAAACAGCCGCCTCATAAGCACCATTCTTAACTGCCGCCTCACCAGAACCATCGCGGAAATCAGCACGATAAATGCCATTTAAAAGCTCTGCGTCATCATCTGAGGTTTTGCTATCATCGGGCTTGTACTCAACATCAATCTGGTTATCAATCCAGTCACCTACAAACCCATTGACATAGCCTGATATATAATCAAATTGAAGTTTTGCGCGGCCTTCATACTTATCTTCAAGAAAGTTTTCCCAATGCCCACCGTCAACGTTAACAAAGCGCATATCCTCATTCGCTTTATCACGCTGCTCTGAGAGAATATCAGCGTCTTTAGCAATGTCTTTCTTGTATTTAACAAGAAGTTCTGCTTTTTTATCGTCCACTTAGAATCTCTTCAGGTTAGGGATGGTGATTGGTGTTTTGGGTTTCTTGTTAATGACAGGTTCAATCATGGTCATCATCATGCTGTCGGCCATGTTGGGTGACGGGATCTCCAGCTTAGCCATTTCGATTTTGCTCATGATTTGAATGACTCCGTTACCGTTGGGCTTTTGTGGGATCCTGCAAATCTCTGAGCGTATTACGTCTAAATCTTTGATCTCACTGGATAGGCTAATCAGCTCATCCGGGTCGATGTACACGCCATGAACAACAGCGCGATAGGTGTTATAAAACCTGTCACGTAATCGCCAGTAGTACTGAGCGCGTTTATTCTTGAATGTCTGTTTGTTGGTTTTGGCTTTGTGGCGTTCTTCGCCTTCAATCGGCTGGTATATAGAATCAGGCCTATCGACTGACTCAGAGCCTTTAAACATAACTGGCTCAACCTTCTTACCTTTTAAGCTCTGATTAACCTGGCGCTTGAGCGTTACGCCCAATCCGTCACAATCCCATACAAAGTGGTCAACCTGCTCTGTAATGGCTTTATCGGTAGCCCAATCACAGCCCTCGTTTACATCGCCGGTTTCGTTCTCTGATATCTCTGTGAACACTGAACCATGACGTAATGCATAACCCTTACTGTCTCCGCCTTCATCACTTGGATCGTGAGCTGCTATCAGTGCGCCTCTTGGTTTAAAGCCAAGATTGATGTGCGCATCTATAGCTGCATTGAACCAATCCACCTGAATGATTGATCCTTGCACCTCATCGTTGAATTGACCCTCCCATATATGGAGGTACTCAGCCGTTGATAGTGTGGCGTTATCATGTGCGCGCTCTTGCTCTAGCACGTCAGGGAAAAATGGATTGTCGTAATAATTCATCACCACGATTAGATGCATGTCATCTTCGTAGTAGCCGTTTTTAATCAGTTCTTTTTCATACGGCTTAATGAATCGTTGACTGAATGGGTCTGCTGAGCTTTTAGGGTTGCCACTCATCCATATCTCGGACTCATCTTCCCGCAGTGTTGGGGTTAATGCCCTGAGAGACTTTACTGACATTGTCTGAGCTTCTTCTACCCAGAAGCGTTTAAAGCCATGCATGGACTTAATGCCTTCAGGGTTCCTCGCTAAACCTCTGAACTTGAATGCATCCTGTCCGCTGTAAAGTATTCTGTTTTGCTGAACTTCAAAGCCTTCCAGTTCTAGCCGTTCAATCTCACTTTCAAGCAATGAATAAACAGAGTCATCAATTGAGTTTTGAAACTCACGGAAGCAGGCTGTTTTTATTCCCTGCGTCTGAGCATCCATCAGGCAGATATCGGCAAAGGTCATTGACTTACCGCTACCACGGCCGCCGATCGCTATCTTGAAGCGCTTCTTCTTCTGAATGAAGGGAAGCAGCTTCCGGGGTATTTGCATTTCCGGCATTAGCCAACAACTTTAATTGTCCACTCGCCTTTGATTGGGCCGCCGCCTTCGCCTGATATTTCCTGCTTAACCTTAGTGCCCTCTTTGCGATCAACCACCCTGTGAGCGGTGTTTAAATCAGCCTCATCCAGTGCGTTATAAATGATTCGCTTTGCCTTGAATGTAGGCATGTTTTTTAGGGTTTCTTTTCGGTCCGTAAATGCGGGGTGCTTTTCGCAATACTCATACAGTGTTGTCTTAGCTATATCGGCATAAGCACATGCCTCTGCATCGGTACAACCATAGGCGAAAGCTTCTTCCAATTTCCGTACTGTTGCCGGGGTCATTTTGGTAGGTCTTCCAGCCATCACGCCCAACCCTTAGTGATCTGCACCCGCTTAACCGCATCTACTGTCCAGTTGGGCAGTGTTGCAGTTCTTACGAGATACCAAAGGCCTACATCAAGTGATGCCGTTTCATCTGGTGTCAGGATAAATTCAATTTTGCTGTTAATAGCTGAACCTTCTTTCTCAATCACTGGATCGCTTCCAGGAAACTGCTTTACCTCAAACGTGTAAATTGCATCTTCAAATACACCGCAAGCATCAGCAATAAAGTAATAGCTGGTGCCTTGTGGAATTTGGTCTGGTGCTGGCATTAGCCGTTAGCCTGATTCTTACGCATGTAACAGATAGCTGTTGCTTCTGTGAATGTAACTGTGGTTGCATCGCTAGGAACGCCTATCACCATAAAAGCTGGCAGGTTAACCGCTGCTGCAAATGAACCAGTGTTGAATGAGAAAATGCAGTCAGCGTCAGCATAAAAGAAACTGATATTAGCTAAGCTGTGTGTGGTTGCTGCGGCTTTACTGCCACCAGGAACAAAGCCTTGGGCGACTTGGCCGTTAATTTTTGCTACATCTTCATCTGCCATGGTTGGCCTCGTTTATAAATTAAATTCTTGCTTTGCTGTCGGAGTTTTCTTGTGTCCCGCTTTACAGGCATCAAACATCAGGTCAAATACCTGGTCAGGACTAAACTCAATTGATGCTTCGTGGTAGACCAGATAAGCAATGCCTAACAGGTTGTGATAGCCCTCATCATCTTTGTATATTTTCTGTGTTTTGGTTTTAAAGGTTTCCCAGTCATCACCATCATGGCGGGCTTCCTGTACGATTCTCGCCACCCCTGCTTGGTAAATACATTGATCTTGAATCTGTTGCTGGCTTAACGCGACTGCAAAAAGGATCTCGATCATGTATTACCCCCTTGGGGTCAAAGTGTTTCGTCAGTCTCGTCTGGATATGGATGATTGTTTGCGTTATTACGGGCGATTTCTGCCTCTATACGCATCTGTTCAAGCTTTAATGTTTTGCTTTTGAAGTACCACGTCATAAGTGACTGAGTTAAAAAGCCTGCTGCTGCAAAAAAGATACCTGCCAAGATAGCGATAACTGTCCATTCTTCTGGGCTGAGCCATCCTAAGAACAGTAACCCGGCACTTGCACCGTAGTTTGTCTTTGCACCTACAGTGGCGGCTGTTTCAGCCAAGTGATGGGTTATGCCTGTCATTAGTTAATCCTGGTTTCTCCGGTGATTGATGCGATACCGATGTTGATTAAAGCGAATATTCAACGGCAGGCCCGCGCAAGGTCATGGATCGCATTCATTATGTTTGGGCAATAAAAAACCCCAACACATTTCTGTATCGGGGTTTGAGTTAATTAGAAAGCAGCCTGGTTTGCTACCACGCAATGCATTAATTAATAAAATGCCAGACTGCTTTCTGATTCAGACGAGCGTTCGCTCACCTTACCTGAACTATACCAATATCTGGTTGACATACAAGGGGAAAACCCGGTGCTACATTAAGACCTTTTCTGATACCAGTTCTTTAATGAAAGTTATACGCGCCCTGACCTTTTGCCGGGTCATATTGGCACGCCGATTAACTATCTCTGTTTGAGTTAAATTGACTCGCCAATGTAGCCTTGCTATATCCTGCAGCTCAAGGCTTAAACTTGACACAACAAGCTCTGTGGCAAAGTCCTCTGGCATTTTCTTTTCCTCCACTGCATCCATGCAGCTACGCCCCGCTATACGCTCTTGCTCTGGCGATTGATGTGGATAACCTAAGTCATCAGCCCCATCAAGAGTGAAGAACGCCCAACGCAGCATCAAGGCGTTTGCTCTGTTCAGCTTTGATTCTTTCGTATTGTTCGATGTGGTGGAGTATATCTTCGAGTATTTGCGATTCGTCTGCTTTTGCATTGTATACCCCTATTGTTATGTCTGGCGTGAAACTGTCAATTCTGGTGCTGTCGCTTCGGATCACCTCTACCTTGCCGTTAACGTAAGCGATCAAAACGCTGCCCTTTAGTTTGGCTCGTCTGAATTTTTGAATTACTTCGTTCATGATAGTGCCAGCCACGTAATTAACGAGAAAGCCAATGTGACTAGCGCAGCAGAGACAAAAACCCAGCACGCCGCCTTCATGTTGCGTCCATATTCTGCTCCATGAATTGACTCGCTTTGCCTTTGCATGTAAACAAGGTGGTCATGATAAAACTTCGTCTCCCACATATTTATTGTCGTAAGCTCAAATGGTGGGTCTAGCCTTCTAAAAAACAAATCAGCCTCAAGTTTTGACTTGGTTCTTAGCCATACAGTCCAGTGATTTTTTATGAGCTTTGCAACGCAGTAATACCCATCAATTAGAAATATGTCGTAACGTTTCATTTCATCTTCTCCTGATGCAATTTCATTTCTTCACCAACCGATCCAGCCTCTTCGTAATGCCTCTCTGTTTTAGTGCTGTTTGAGGTTAAAACGCAGATGGGTTTGCCGAAGATGTGCTCATGTGCTTTACGGCTTATTTCGTTACAGTCAAAGCAGTTCATGTTTGCATCGGCTACGGCTGACGGATAAATGCCGTGACAACTTGAGCAGATAAAAATATCTCTTGTTGACTTCATCTAAAATGCCTCCGCCTTACTGCCTCTAATTCCAAACAGGGGACGCATCTGTCACATCCTCCTGTCGCCTTCTGTCTTGCATCTGAAATACGTTCATCGCAGTCAATGCAGAATTCTGATACTGCTTTTGGTCTTGCCGCCTCAATAGCTCTTTGCTTGTCACGTAATGCCTGCTCTCTTTCCATACGCTCATCTGTTTGGTCGAATATGTCAGCCATTGCCCATTTCCTTTATTTCAATCGCGCCCTCTTCTGCCCAGACCTTGGTTACTCGGCAGTCCCATATACCACTGTCTTCTTTATGAATGGCGTCTGATAGGGCCTTAATGAGATTGTCAAAATCGGGTTTTTGCTGGTGCGGCTTTCCTTTCATCATTGCCCGTTTCATTTTTGACCAACTGGCTGGCATGGGAATGTGAAACACTACCCAGGCACCCGATTCAGGCAGCTCAACCTTGCGTAACCGGCATTCATCAGCAAAAGCCCGGTAGCGCATGACTGCCGGGCGTTTTTGCCATTTGTCCCGCTGTGTTTGGCGGGGTTTTGATACCGGATTAACCGGATACAGCACCACTTACCCCGTATTCTGTTTTGCTTAAATGATCACGTAGCAGGTAACCCTCTAGTAACCAGATTTTCTCTCTGGCATTTTTGAAGGCGATTTCACGCCCGATTTCTTCATCAAAGTTTTCAGAGCTTGCACAGGCGCTTTCACCCACCACCGTGAAGCCATTTACCAGCGTTAAACAGCACACTGTTGTCGTTGTGCCTGGGAAAACGTGATACTGACCAGCAACAATGCAATTATCGATGTGTTGCGGATTTAGTCTTGGTGCATTCAAGCCTTTGTCATTAATCTTCTGTTCAATTTGCTGTTCACTCATAACCACATACTCCAACCAAAGACTCGGCATAATCTCCGGCGCTCAATAAAAATATTCAGGCAATGCCGTACCTGTTTTACATTCGGGCAACTACTTAACGCCCTTTCCTGCTCTGCCCTGCTTTGCATCGCAAAAATAGCCTTGGCAATCTCTGCTGGTGCTTTGTCATGCAATTTTTATAAGCTCCATTCGCATTAAAATGTCCTGCGTTCTTTCAACGCCCTGCCGATGCGCCAGCTCAAGCGTGTCTCTGTCGATAAAGTAATTAACGCGACCGTCGATAACGTCATGGCAATCGCTACAGCAGAATGCCCCATGCAAGTCGCTTTTCTTCATGCCCATACCGCCTCCGCCCAAATGAGCTAGCACGGTTGTTTCGGGATTGAAATTGCAAACCCCCATTAGGCGCACTTGGCACTCTTGGCCTCTGGCTGCTTCTCTGATTTTTTTGGATTTCACACTCCACCCCACTGTTCAGCCATTGCTTGAGCGATCCCGGAATAGGTAACACTCCTTAGCTTTGCTCTATCAGCGCTTGGTGGCATTCTGTGAATACGGTTGTCGCGACCATCAACAAGCTCTGTTGGCTGCAACAAAGGCAGACCTTTAAGCCATAGGCAGGTTGCCTTGGTTTCACCATGGCCAAACTGCCATGGCTGGATAACTTGATCGGGTTTGCGGTACATGCTCGACATAATGCAGACAGGGTTTTCAATCGCCACCCTGGGTATGTCGGTCTTTGTCAGCATTATGAAAAATGAAACGGCTGATTGCTGTCTACCATCCATTCGTTTGGCTTCAAAGTGTCTAGCGCCCGATACGGATAGGTGTGTGCAAGGAGGATGAAATATCGCCAAGTCCCACGGATAATCCAGCACATCGCGGATATCGCCCTGGTAATGTGGTCCGGGTGCGTCAGTTGGTAAAATGTCACATGACATAGCTTCGTGCCCCCCCCTGATGAAAGCGTCTCGGACGGCCCCGGAGAATTCGCAACCAATAAGAACCTTCACAAGTAAGTCACCAGTAGCAAGATGATAAATAACACCAATATTCCGTTCTCATATCCGAACATCATGCTGCATACCTCGCTGATGGCAGACTTATTCCAGCCTCAGCCGCCAATCGGTAACAGGTTTCGATTAGCTCCGAATATTCCAGCTTGTGAAGCGTCTCGCTGCTTTTTGTAACTTCTGTAGTTTTGCCGCCCAGGGTGATTACAGTTGTGCCCATCAGCTCAACCTTGCATAGTTCTTTAATCTCACCCTTGGTGTAACCTGTTTGCTCGCCGAAGATGCCGCACAGGGTATGGAAGAAAGCGCGCTGCTCTGCTGTTTTGTCTTCAACGTAGTCTTGAACAGTGATGCGATATTTCTTATCAGCCGGTAAAGATTTAAGGCACTCGTAAAGGCCAACTTTGATTTTGTCGCGTCTCTGGTCATCCAGGAATATGAAGGTGCGGGAGAGCATGCTCATTTCATTTGTTCACGAACACAGTCAGGAATTGCTGGCGTGTACTTCATGCTGATGCTGTGACCAAACCCTGCGCTTTGATGAATCTCTCTTGTTGCGTAATGTCCGGCAGGCTTTGCAGGCGTTAATCCGGCATTCACTAAACAGGCATGCAGATAATCGCTTGCTCTATCTCTTGCGAAACATACGTCTGTTAGACGGTCACTTGCTGCTGCCCTCTGCTTAACACTGTTATCGTTAAAATTCATTGAGTGAAGTTTTTGGCTTTTCTTTTCAACGTCTTTCATGGCTGAAATTAAAGCCTTCATTGCTTCTTGTGCTGTTTGTAATTTTTCTATATTCACACCACACCCCAAATCATCTGCTTACCCTTGCCAAAACCAACCACGCCAACTAACTTTCTTTCTTCTAGCTCTGGCAATCGACGTGCAAACACATATCTGTCGTAGCCCTCATGGGCGTATATTTCGCCTAATTGCTTACTGGTCATGTTTGGGGATTGCTTAAGGCGTCTTAATACGCCAGCACGTTGCGTAGCAGCACCACCTTCGATTTCCATTTTCATTCCAGCAATGTGGCTTGATACTGGGTCTTTTGTTCTGGTGTTAGTTGTGATCATGCTGATTGCTCCTGATAGCGGTTTCTGGCTTCAAGCAGTAATCTTTCTTGCTCTGCCAGTTCTTCACGGCGTTTTTGTTCGTCCATTTTTTGCTGTTCGACTTTGTTGATTTTTGGCTCAACTGCTTGTGAAGCGAGTGCTTCGCGTAACTTTTTAAAACCTGCTTTTGATTCGCTGGTGATAGGTGCTTCAAATGTGCCGTCATAACCAACCAGTGAAGCTATGTGCTGACCGTCACCTGTTGGCTCTGGTGATGGCAATAAACCGGCAACGCGATCGTGTGAGATCAAGCCTTTTTGCTGAGCGGTTTCCAGTGCTGTGACTCTTTGTTCTGGATCGTGACCGAGTGATACCGTCCACTTAACCGGTTTACCGGTTATGCGAGCATGTTCAATTTGTCTTTGGTAGTGCTGACGGAAAGCCATGCGAGCGCCGATTTCATCGCCAGACTCAAAGACTGGGTAGCAGTGATGCCATGCCTGTTCGATTTCTTCTGTCCAGACTGCTGTTGCCATTTCATCGCTTGCTTGTAGAGCAATAGGCCATGCTTCATCTGCTGATGGTCTGCCGTCTTGCTGGTTGATGATTTCGATTATGTCGGCTGGTTTTGGTGCAAAATGGCTTTTTGCTACATGAACCTTAAAGGCACGCTTTACTTGCTCAATGCTGTAAGGCGATAAGATATTCATCCAGAACTCAACCACTGAGCGTTCAGGTGGATTCTTATCAAAAATTGCCAACGCCTCGCATAAGGCAATATCAAATTCTTTCAAATCTTGGGCTATCACGATAATCGCTCCCCTGGTACTTCACGTTGATAATTGAGCTCACCAGGACGGCGAGCGGTTTTTGAGTTGCCGCGGTTAAATTGCTTTTGGCGTTTATGCCAATTTCTTGCTGCGGCCTGCCAGTTCTTCATTTTGTTTTTACCCACCATCCAGCCGTTTGATTCGTAGTAATCAAAATAGCCATCAAGGTTTAAATTTTGCTCGTAGGCTAGGGCTTCGATTTCACTTTCAGTTGGCGGCATGAATTTCTTCGCGGGCGCCTTCTCTTTAACTGGTGGTTCTATGGTGGTTAAAAGAACTGATGGTTCTGTGTCCCGTTTTTGGGACTCTTTAACAGTCCCGTTTTCGGGATCGTTAGGAGGAAAAAACGGTACTGTTCCGTTTTCGGTACTGTTCCGTTTTTGGGACTCTTTCATTGGTTGTTTTTTTGCTTTATCTAAGTGTCCCGTTTTTGGTACTCTTTCATTGGAGGGTTTAAGTTGTAACTTCCAGACTTTCACTTGTCCCGTTTTACCTCTCACCATGCCGGTGTCAGTGATAAGTCCAAGCAATGAAAGCTCTTTGAGCGCTGATATGATTGTCTTGCGATTAAGGGATGTTTTAGCTGTGATCGTTTCAATTGTTGGGTAGGCTTCACCCGCCTCATTTGCGTAGTCAGCAAGGGCAACAAGCACGAACTTGGTGGCTGCTTTTTGAATGCCAGCCTTAAACGCTAAATTTAATTGCTCAATACTCATGAGCTTAAATTCTTTAATGAGGTGGAATGGATGTACCTATCAGAAGATAACGAAGAAACAGCTAAATACGTCATAACTATAAAAATTAGTGATGAAACGCCCCTGACTAATTGGCGGGAAATAAAGAAAGCGATCGAGAAAATTAGCGATGAACGATGTAAGCAATTCATGACCTCATCAGACGGCCGATGCGCTGCTTTTTTTGTTGTGTCAAATCTGGTTGCCAGAGGTATACGCTCAGTACTTAACGGCGATACAGGGATGATTCGGCTATCCCCTTTACTAGCGGGTGATAGCATATTCGTCGCTGAAATTGATGATGAGAACTGGACAGCCATGGGGTTTAGCACCGGGTGGAGCTGGTTGCAGCACCAGTGATTTTGAAATAACGACGGACAGCGGCCTTTCTCCCGTATACATCGCTGTATGGCTGGAAGTCGTTTTCTCCAAAAATCTCATACACCTCACGAAGCCTGAGAAAGTGCTGACGCTTGGAGACCGGAGACCAGATCCACTTAATGATATTAGGGATAAGGTTGAATGTTTTTGAGGTTATGATTGTGTCGATTAGGTTCATATCAAACAGCCCTCACCAACTTGCCAGCTTCCTGCTGATGAATAGCCAGCTTCAAATGCTCGCAGGCTTTCTCGATACGATTTAACTGGCTAATGCAGTCTGCTTTCTCACGTTCTGTGTACTTACCATCTGCCTCAGCCTCGGTAATGATGTGAGCCATTGATCCCAATTCGTGCGTGATATGTAGAAGGGATTCAGTAACGCCCCGCTCAGTTGCTCCAGCACGCTTTTCAGCCAGTCGCATAGCATTGTTGACGCGATAGTCGTCTGTGAGGTTTTGCAGGGTTAGAAGCTGTTCAGGGGAGAAATGAGAGTTATCAGAAGTTGGACAGGCCTTGTTACGCATAACCTGCTCACTGATAACCATTAAGGCTGCAAGCTCACGAAAAGCGCCGTTCTTACCGCCCTTGTATTCGTGTGTCGTTCTCCAGATTGCTAACTTAACTTGATTCATTGTTTGAACTCCTGGAACTTAAATATATTTTTCTTGTCATGGCTCGGTTAATCTTGAACCATGCAAAATTCGACTTTCAAAAACGTATCAGGCACAAAAAAAGCCCACCGGTTGGCGAGCTGTTATGCGGCTGTATTTCTTATGTATCCCCAATCAACATCAGGGCGTAATGTTTCGCACCTGATAAGTTGGTTTGATTCCCGCTCTATATTTATACAAAGACTTTCGCCAAGCCTTTGCCCTATTGAGGAGGCCTTTCTTATGTAGCCAACACTGGTCCCGCAACGAGTGCAAAAATCAACACGTTGATCGGGTTCCAACTGATTTAGGTATGCAATTAATTCTTTCATGTGTCGATATTACCATTCGGTAATGTATCGGTCAACACCTTTTGGTAATTTACTATAAGGTAAATTTAATACAATATTTACGGATGGAAATTAAAATTAAAGACCTTGTTGCCAATAGAAGAAACCGTCTTAAAGAGTGGATTGACCAGCGATATGCTGGCTCCCAGGCTAAGATGGTTGAGGATATTGGAATCAATCAGGGCGAGCTTTCAGGGCTGCTAAAGTCCAAATCGTTTGGAGAAAAAAAAGCGCGGTCACTCGAAGATCAGGCAGGAATGCCGTATTCCTATCTTGACCTAATGGATTTTGAAGGGCAGATTGAGGAATATTGGCAGTCTGAAAAAGATAAAAAGAGATTGTCGGATGACAACCTAATAGAGATTATTCAATACAAAGAAATAAACGGATCGATGGGTAACGGTCTTATCTTGTCCGATCAACCAGGTCAGATTGCGGGGTGGAGAGTGACTAAAGAGTGGATAGCAAAAAATATCCCATCAAACACCGGCGATAAGAATTTAAGAATAGTTACAGGTTTTGGCGATTCAATGAAGGGAATGTTCAATAGTGGCGATCCATTACTGATTGATTCGGGTATTACTGAAATAAAATGGGATGGCGTCTATTTCTTTCGTATAGGCGATGAGGGGTTTATAAAGCGCCTACAGCGAATACCAGGTCAAGGAATACGCGCCTTATCAGCCAACCCGGAATATGAGGCTTGGACGATAACGCCAGACATGGACTTTCATGTGCTTGGGCTGGTGCTTAAGGTTTGGGAAGGCTCTACATTTTGAAGGTGGTCTAATTGGACTGGGATGCATTAGTCTGGACTTTAGTGTTTGGCGTTATGCTACTACTAATAACGAGACGCTGGTTTTGGGTGTTTGTGTTTTTTGTTGCTGGCCTAGCCTGCTTATTTTCACTGATAGCCAGCATAATCCATTTTCAGATCCTTGCAGCAATAGGTCTGTTCTTTCTTATGGGGATATGCTTCACCATAATGTCTAAAATTTATGATCCATGACCTATTATTTACGCGCAATCAATGCAATAAAACGACTTATACGCAGATATAAGCGATACATATAACCTAGAATTTTCAACACTTAACGCAGTATTAGAACCGCTTCGGCGGTTTTTTTTGTGCCTATGTGAAAATAAATTACCATTTGGTATTGACAAGGTAATTACCATTCAGTAATATTGCTTCCAAGTTCACAAGAACACGGGAGCAAAACAACATGAAGTCAGCAAAGCTAAATCCAAATCAAATAGTCGGCGGTTGCTCGACTGAATATCCAAAGCCACGGCCTCCAATGGGCTTACTCGAAATAGCGCTTAATGCCTTTGGTTTAACTGCATTTGCATGGCTGCTGTTTTATGTCGTGTGCAAATGGCTGGGGGTGCTGTGATGAACTATCCACAAGACATAGAAGCCGGTGCAAACCGCAATCCAACGCATCCATTAAGCCCTTGGTATATCAATCCTGCTGAGCGTATTCAATCCATCGCTGTGGACATTATCAACGGCGATCACGATTGGTCAGTTGAAGACTGCGTTGCTTCATTTATCTACGAAGACGATGCCCTTCTTGCTCGATATAAGCAGGGTTTGCAGGACATAGCTTTAGGGCCTGCGTGTGGCGGTGAACTGCATCGAGTAATTGATGAAGCTGTAATGCTGGCTGCTACCAAAATTTATGAGGGGCTTTGATTATGGGTAACCAAGATTTAGCTTTTTTCCACGAGTACGGCTATCGGACTGATAGAGAGCAACGCTTACGTGATATCGCCGGTGATAGAGAAGATAGCTTGTCAATGGAGGCGGCTAACCAGATTAAACACCTTAAATCGTGCCTTTCTGAGTTAGTGAGCATTGTCGAAATTCACAGTGAAGCAACTAGAAATAACTTTGCTACACCAGAGCTTTTAGAGGCCAACAAGGCTTTAGGGGTTGACTCATGAAAACCTACCTATTCCCCGAAATAGCAGGTCACGGCGAAATAACAGAATGGGTTCCTGCTGATGTGGCTCGGGATTTATTAGACGCTCTGCAGACTGTAGTTGATATGAATGTTCAGTACTGCAAAGCCAGGTATGGCGATAAGTCAAAAGCTGAGGAAATGGGCTGCGTAATCGTTTCACGCGAAGCCATCAAAAAAGCGTGCGACAAATGACAACCACAAAACGCGACCTAACATTTTTAGCAGCAATATTTTTAGGAATAGCTATGGCAGAACCTACTTTAGAGAAACAGTTTGAGCAAGGCTTAAACGAGGCAGAGAGAACATTTTTTTACCAGATTTTTGGAAATGAAGACAACCAGGAAGGAGTTAGTGATGAACCAGTTAGCAACGATTGAAAATAAGGGTGATAAAAAAAGCCTATTAGTTAAGTTTGCAGACCGTTACTCAGTCGACGCAAATAAGATGATGGAAACGCTGAAAGCAACAGCTTTCAATCAAGGCAAGGGTGCGCCGCCATCCAATGAGCAAATGCTGGCTTTATTAGTGGTTGCTGATCAGTACAAGTTAAATCCGTTTACGAAAGAGATTTACGCTTTTCCTGACAAACATAACGGAATTGTTCCGGTTGTCGGTGTTGATGGCTGGTCACGCATCATTAACAGCCACCCTGACTTTGACGGCATGGAGTTTACTTACTCTGAGGAAACGACACGTCCAACAGGTGCACAGTCTGATGCCCATGTGTGGGTTGAATGCTCCATGTACCGGAAAGACCGCAGCCGTCCAATTGTTATCCGTGAGTATCTGGATGAGGTTTACAAGCAGACTTCTTATGCAAGCCCTTGGCAGACCCACCCTAAACGCTTTCACCGTCACAAAACAATGATCCAATGCGCTCGTTTGGCTTTCGGTTTCGTTGGCATCTATGACCAGGATGAAGCGGATCGCATTTCTGACCAGAAAGCGGTTGAAGCCGAATACACCGTTCAGCATGAGCGTAAAGCGGTTATCCAACAATTGCCAGTATATAGCGGAGAGAAATTTGAGGAAGACTTCCCACTGTATAGCAAAGCAATTGCAGAGGAAGCCGAAACCGCAGACGAGATCATTTCAATGATCGAAACCAAATACACCATGAATGAAGATCAGAAACAGGTTTACCGCGATCTTCAGTCTGATATTTCAGGAGAATAAATATGATTATCATAAAACAGCAACAAGGATCTGACGAGTGGAAAGCGAACCGTCAAAACCAGCGTAACGCCTCAGAAGCGTCAATGATTATGGGTGTGCATTCTAATGTGAAGCGTGACCAACTGCTTCATATGAAAGCGACAGCAACAGAGCAAGAGTTTTCCGGCTTCGTTCAAAAGTTCGTGCTGGATAAAGGCCATGAAGTTGAAGCCCTTGCCCGACCTATCGTTGAAAAACGCATTGGGGAAGAGTTATTTCCACGGGTTGGCAAAACCGATGACGGCTATTTGCATTCAAGTTTTGATGGCCTGAACTTCCCCCGGACTATTGTATGGGAATGCAAGCAGTGGAATAAGCAGAAAGCCGCTGACGTAAGTAATCAAATAGTGCCTGAGTGCGATTACTGGCAAGTGGTTCAGGAAATGGAGGTGTCCGGTGCTGAACTGGCCGTTTATACCGTAACCGATGGCACAGAAGAAAATACGATTAGCGTGGAAATGAAGCGCCCTGTTGATGATATTAAAAAGCTGTATCGGGCATGGGCTCAGTTTGATGAAGATTTAGAATCCTACAAAACCAAACTAGCCAATGGCGAAATCAAGCAAACGGTTCAGGCTCAAGCCGAAGTGCTTTTGGATTTACCGGCCATTACTTATGAAATGAACGGGCTTGCTTTAACCAGCAACTTTGACAAATTCAAAGAGCAGGCGCGTGAGTTGATTAAAAAGTCTCGCGAGCCATTAGTGACTGATGATGATTTCGCGACCGCCGAATCACTGGTGAAGGTCTTTAAATCAGCAGAAGACAAGCTTTCTGGCTTATCTGAGCAAGTAATCGGTGAAGTGTCCGACATTGACGCTTTCATTAAAGAGCTTAAGCAAGTCAGTGAAGGTATGCGTCAGGCCCGCCTATCAACTGAGAAGCAGGTTAAGGCTGAAAAAGAGAATCGCAGACAAGAAATCATCAACAAAGCACAGCATGACTTGAATAATCACATTCAGGCTCAGCAGGCTAAGTTAGACGGTTACGCCCTGCCCACTTACAACGCTGATTTTGCCGGCGCGATGAAGGGCAAAAAAACCATTGAGTCTCTGCAATCAGCAGCTAATGATTGTTTGGCCAATGCAAAGATTGCCATTAGTCAGCGTGCAGATGAAATTCAACGCAACTTGAAATCATTCGCTGAGCTGGCAACGGATCACAAATTACTTTTTGCCGACCTTCAACAGCTTTTATGGAAAGAAGAAGGTGATTTTATATCAGCTGTTAAATCACGCATTGCTGACCATAAAGAAGCTGAGCGGATTAAAGAAGAAGCTGCAAAAGCGGTTAAACAGCCTGAACCAGAACCAGAGGAATTGCCTTTGGCGGCTGAGAAGCCAGCATTAAAGCAGCAAGTTAATGCTGTTATGGATAGCAAGCAAACCAAGCCAGTACAAAAAACACGACCATCCGATACCGAGCTATCCAAGGTTATTGCTGACCATTATGACGTGCCAATCAGCATTGCTCGCTTATGGCTTAAAGAAATGGCGGTGGCAGCATGAGCAAACAAATAAATCGCCCTGAATTCTTCATGGTTTGGAAAGAAGGCAGCGACAGGACAACGCCGACTTTCAAACACCCTAATTATCAGATCGCCTTAGAAGAAGCTATTCGGCTTACCAGAATGCATGGAGGTAGATTCCATGTGCTTTGCCAGCTGGCCAGTGTTGAGCTTAATGATCTAAAGATTACTGAGTTAAGTATTGATGAAATTCCATTTTAGAGGTTGATATGAGCGTAAACAAAGTAATTCTAGTTGGTCGTTTGGGTGTTGATCCAGAAAGCAGAGCATTCCCCAACGGTGGCAGCATTTGCAATCTGCGTATAGCGACTTCCGAAAGCTGGAAGGATAAGCAAACGGGAGAACGCCAGGAACGAACTGAATGGCATCGTGTGACCTTACAAAACAAGTTAGGCGAAATCGCTCAGCAGTATTTGAAGAAGGGTTCACAGGTCTATATCGAAGGTTCTATACGAACACGCAAATGGCAAAACCAGCAAGGCGAAGACCAATACACCACAGAGATTATTGGGCGAAATATGACGATGCTTGATAGTAAAGGTGGAAACGATTCTCAGCAATCAACAGAAGGCCAGAAAGCACAACCAGCAGCACAACAATCTGGGTCTGATTATGGCTCTAATGAGACTGATTATTACGATGATGATATTCCATTCTAGGAGTTATCAGCCCAAACCAACCAGCCTCCTTAAATGGGGGCTAAAGGGTGTAAGGAATATAAACGTGAGGATTTAGTTATGAGTAGAAGCGGATATACAGATGATTGGAGTGATAGCCATTGGCCTTTAATTTGCTGGCGTGGCGCTGTTAATTCTGCCTTGCGTGGTAAGCGTGGCCAAGCATTTTTAAAAGAGCTTGCCGAAGCAATGGATGAGATGCCAGAAAAAAGGCTAATCACTGATGAGCTTGTTGAGGGAGATTCATTTTGCACGCTTGGCGTTATCGGCAACAAGCGTGGTATTGAAATGAAAAATCTTGACCCGGATGACCGCGATCGCATTGGTAAGAAATTCGATATCGCACCGGCGATGGTGGCTGAAATTGTTTATGAAAATGACGAATATTTCAGAGAAGAAACACCAGAGCAACGCTGGACTCGTATGCGTAAATGGGTTCAAGAAAACATTAAGGAATAAGGCAATGGCCTCACCAAATACAGATAGAAAATTAGCAGTGCCAGTGAATGAGACTCAAGACGTTAATGTTGTTGTGCAGTTCAAAATTAAGAATTGCGACTTCTACGAAAAGCGTGATTAACCGCAGACATTTAAAAAGGCAGTCAAATGCAAAGCAAAGAACATGAATTTAAAAAGCAATCATATCCAGGCTTTGGCAGCTGGTTTCAGTGCGAGGACTGTGGCTGCACTTTTCATTCAAAAAATTGGTGGTTAGCTGGTTACAAAAGCAAAGAAGAGCCGCCTTGCAATTTAGGCGATTTAGATAACTGGAAGAAGTCAGCAATCGAAATTGATATGGGCGAACTGTAAGCAGACATTTTAAGGAGATATTTATGAGTGACGTTACATGCCCTTACTGCGGCGAACCACAAGATATCAACCATGATGACGGACATGGATATGAAGAAGATCAAGAGCATGAGCAACACTGCTCTTGCGGACAGATATTCAAATTTACAACAAGCATTTGCTATAGATATGAAGTTCAGTGTCAGTCCGGCGATCACGATATGGAACCTTTCGGATTTAAATGGCCTGGCATGTACCAGTGTAAAAATTGCGACTTCTACGAAAAGCGTGATTAACCGCAGACATTTTACAAAGGAATAAGGCAATGGCCTCAAACCAGAAACAAGGAATCAACTGATGCTAACTGAATACAGAACACCAGGCCAATCATTACGCATCAATGACAACGTTGTTGTAAGGGTTTTAGAGGTTAACGGCTCTCAAGTGCGTATCGGAATTGACGCGCCTTTATCAGTAGAGATTGACAGGTCAGAACTACGTGAACGGAAACTAGCAAGCAAACTGGAGGCAGTGAAATGAAAGGCCCATTACCAAACAAATACGAATACAACGGCGAGCACTTAACCGTTCGGCAGTTGGCTGAGATCAAAGGCGTAGGACGCTCTTATATGGCCTTACTGCTGGCAAAGTATGGAGCCTATGATGCGATGGCATACACCCGATTAAATCAGGGTGAGCGCATGAAAAAACGCTATGACTACAAAGGCCAGCAAATGACGCTGGACGAACTGTTAGAAATAGCAGCAGTTAAATGCTCATTATCTGCTCTATCTGCCCGGATCAAGCGTCACGGTGTTGTTTTTGCTGTAGAGCATGACGACTTTAAGGCGCTGAAAAACCAAGGTGGCCGGCATATGAAGAAGATGAAAGATCCAGTCCTGCCAGAACATGACCCAGAAAAGCACTACCTGGACAATCTGCTCAGCAGCCTAAAGCGTATGGGGATTGATGAAAGCAATATCGAGCATGAAGTTCAGCGTAGGTTTGCTGCGTAATGGAGATTGTAATGAACCCAACCCAAATAACCGAATGTACTGATGAGTGGTTAGTTCCAAAATGGAACATACCACTATTAGCAGCACTGAATGGAGAAGAATGATGAGACACCCTAAATATGATCCAACAAGCAAAGCGCAAAAAGAAGGCATGAAAAAGCTAATGGATGGTTTCGGGCTAAATTCTGCTGAAAGCTTACCGGTAACTGATAACTCAAAAGTAAATCTGAATATGATTAAGCAGATTGAAGACCTGAAAACCAAACTCGCTGAGAGTGAGGCCGAAACCAAAAGAGTGAAGGGATTACTTGAGCAGGTTTTAGATTATGCAACCGAGCTACGCCAACAACAAACCAAAGGGGAGTGATGGGGATGAGTGAGTCAGACGAAAGAACCTACAATTGGGCGCTAACCGAGGACAGTGACATTATCGCCAGCTGGGTTGTGGAGCAAAAACATCGTATTAAGAAATTACAAGAGCAAGTCGAATCACTTGAGCAGCAACTGAAAACGGCTAAGGCTGATTGTTTGCGTGAATTTATACCGACAATAAAAGCAATGGACGAACCGGCTTATCTGAAAGGTAGATTTCAAGCTGAGCTGTTCTGGCGCGGGGCTTTTGCTGCACAAAAACTGGCTGAAGAATACGCCAACAACCTAGAGGGTAAATGATATGACAATTATACGAGTCGAAGGTCACGAAATTGATACAAAAGATATTGTAAAAATAACAGATGCAGGATGGCGAAGAATTGGCTTCCATATTCATTTAGTTGGGCCAAGAGTTATTAAAATTGATAGGTCTGAGCCTTACGACATGATGCCAATGGATGTGCGAGAACTTTACAGACGCTATGAAGAGCTTAAACGTAGTGTTGAAAATAAATGGGAAGCCGATAAATCCGAAATAGAAACGTTCAATCTTTAGCAGCACTGAATGGAGAAGAATGATGGAAATAAAAACAGACAACAGCAAAGTAATAGACCAGCTCCAAAAACAAAACGCTGAACAGGCTGCGAGGATTGAGAGACTTGAAAAAGCAGTATTAATTGCAATACACGCGCTACCTGGTGGCGAGTCAAAGTCTGATGTCAGAGATATTTATGACGAAACCCCCGCCCAATCTTTAGCGGCGCGGGATGCAGAAGTAGTTCATGCGTTTTTAAATAAACACGGCACTCGAACAGGCGACATTATTGAAATAGACATTATTGATTTGCCTCATGGTAAGTATGGAAAACAACAAACCAATGGGGAGTGATGGGGATGAGTGATGTATCAGATGGCGATATGTTTTTTGACGATTATAACGCAAAAGAAATGTTGCATAAGAAGTCTGACGGTTTTGGTATGGCCCCTTCTTTGGGTTTTCTCGATCAATCATGCAAAAGTGAATTACAGTTTTTACAAAAGCTGATTGATGCGGAAGAGTTTATGGCTGACACAATTAATACTGAGCATCCAAATTATGAAGGCAGTGAAGAGCAGTCTGCATACCGGACCCATCAGCATAATATTGTCATGTTGGAAAAGGTTAAATCAAGACTTCAAGGTGGTAACTAATGAGTGAATGTATATACCCATGCGGATGGAAAAAACTGAAATCAATCTTAATAAAAGAGTCTTCATTTTTTGCCATAGAAACTCTTGATGACTCTGTTAGTGATGGTGTGCGCAAATGTGGTATTTCACTAGGTAATAGAGCAAGGGATTTAGCTGATTACGCTGAGACTCAGCAACAACGGATTAAAGAGCTTGAGCAGCAACTGAAAACGGCAAGAAAAGAAGCATTTATTGCTGGAGTCATTAAAGGAAATCCAAGCGCCGAAGGCCGATCAACAGTTGACGAAGCTGCCGAAGAATACGCAAACAACCTAGAGGGTGAGTGATATGCCCCTGATGAAGCTAAAAGATTACCATGAGCAACACTTTGTTGAGGGTAGCCGTCCGGATATCAGAACATTAAGACGGCTTATCATTAACGGCGAGATTGACGGAGAGCGTGTAGGAAGTGTTTATTATGTAAGAGTTGGTGAGGTTAAGCCCGTAAATCATCTTGTCTCAAAGGTGCTGAGAAATGACGCCACGACCTAGAAAGAAAGGCAATAAAGACCTGCCAGAAAATCTGTATGCACAGAAGCGTGGTTCACGCATTTATTACAGCTATCGAAATCCTGAAACCACAAAGTATCACGGGTTTGGCTTTAATAAAAAAGAAGCTATCGACGCGGCTATCCAGTTAAACAATATCCTTGTTCAGCGTCCCGATTTGATTGGCAGGGTTGTTCACTCCAAAGACACCCTAAAAGAATACCTTGAATATTTCCGTGATGAAATCATTCCCCAAAAACGGGTAAACGGTCAGCCATTATCAGATAGCACCGTACGGGAATATTCGCGCCTGATTAAAACCTTTATTGCCGAATTAGGCCATCATGGTTTTGAAACCATACGTCAGTCGCACATTGCAGAATACTTAAACACTCGCTCAACAGCAGAGGTTTATAACAAGCATAGAGCCTTGCTAGTGATGATTTTTCGGCAAGCGGTTTCAGATGAAAAATACCCTGACAACATTGCAGAGAAAATCGTGAAGCGCGACATGGACAAGACCAAACGTCATCCGCTTACACTTGAGCAATACGAATTGATATACAAACATGCCAGCAAGCCAATCAGAAACGCTATGGAGCTATCCCTGAACGCCTTGCAACGCCGTAGCGATATTCAAAGCTGGCGCTTTGACAGTAAGCATGATGATTATTACCGGGTGATAATTCAAAAGACCCGTAAGCATGGCATTAATTCAAATATTGAAATACCTGCATCATTGCCAGTGGCCTACTCTGCTGCTGGTGCAAGAACGCTGGATGATATCGTCCGTAATTGCCGTGATGAATACGCTTGCCCTTATCTGGTTCACGAACCACGGCAACGGCGTAAAGAGTCAAAAGAAAAAACACACTCGATGCAGTTATCGGTTAAACAAATTAGTGATGGATTCGCCGAAGCCAGAGAAGCGGCCGGCATTAAAATGGAAAACCCGCCTACCTTTCATGAGCTACTGGCATTAGGTGAATCGTTACGGGAAAAACAAGGATGGACAACGAAGCAGCTCCAGTTATTGCGTGGTCATCGTAAAGAGAAAACGACGCAGGATTATCTGGATCGGCATATTGAATGGGTTAGGATTGAAATGCCGGAGATTTTAAGCAAATGATTGAGCGCTTTTGAGCGACCTTGAGCGGCTACCTGATATATAAAAATACTTATGTAAAAAACTATTTTGGAGATATTAATGTGAATATTGATATGGATAATGCGCATGAATGGAATACAGACAAAAGACTTAACGAATCAATTGACAGCCCAATGGAGAGAAAAGCTGATGAGCAAATCAAAAACAAAGACATTGACGAACTACATAGCGGCGTAACCGCTTTAGTTGATGAATTATCAAAACGGGCCTGTAAGGCAGAAAGCAAGCTTTACGCGATCGAGTTTATTGTGGATGAGGCTATTAAAAATGGCTATTCAAATGGGTTTATCGCTGACGACATTCGCTACGAGTTAAATAAAAATGATTGATAGAAACGCTGGAAGCTGGGTTTGCACATGCAGCACCACTGGCAGGGTGTGGGAGGTGTTTAAATATAACCAAGCTGTGGCGGCAGATAAAACAAACGTGATTATGGTTGAGACTGCTATGGAATATTTAACGCGAATTAATGAAGAAATTAAAGATGCTTGAGGTGACGGGATGAGAAATATAAAGCTAAGGGCTTGGGATAAGCAGCGCAACGAGTGGTATGGGGACAGCAACCCTGAAAGCTTGACGTTTATTGACTTCTCAATATTTGGAGAGTGCACGCTTTTGTGTACACCAAGTGTTGAGGATTTAATGAATATTGAAATAACGCAAAAAACTGGACTAAAAGATAAAAACGGCGTTGAGATTTATGAGGGCGACTTTATCTCTGAGGGTGCAACGGTTTCTGTAATTGAATGGTTACCCAAGCACGCATCTTTTGGTTATAAGACAAAAACAAGCACAGTAAAGCTGTACGGATTTTTTGGGGAAGTGATCGGCAATATCTACGAAAACCCAGAATTGCTAGAAAAAACTGCTGCATAATGCAGTAGTATATTATTTGAATATTATTTATTTTGGACTGGTGAAAAGACGAAAAGTAAAAACCCTTCCAACTTACTGAATTATATAAAGTAAATTGGTAGGCACGAATGGATTCGAACCATCGACCCCCACCATGTCAAGGTGGTGCTCTAACCAACTGAGCTACGTGCCTGCCGTGAAGCGCGAAATTATACGCAGTCAGGCATATTTTGCAAGCGCTTTATACTGTCAAGAAGGCTAAAGGACTAAGTATTCCCAGGCATGTATTTAGTTGTCTATTACAGAGCGACAGGCCCTAGCGCCATCTTTCTCACTTTATCAAGTTCATCTCTTAATTTAGCCGCCTCTTCAAACTCCAGGTTCTGTGCGTGTTTATACATCGCATTTTCAATCTGTTGAATACGTTTGGCCAATTGTTGTGGAGACAGCGAGGCATATTTGGCATGTTCTTCGGCCACTTCGGCAAAGCGCAGCTTTTCCTCTTTTTTACTTTTCGAATCATCCATGCCACCACGAATCGCTTTGATAATGCCCATCGGGGTAATGCCATGCTCCAGGTTATGAGCAATTTGCTTTTCACGTCGCCGTTCGGTTTCATCAATTGCCCGACGCATGGATCCGGTAATCTGGTCTGCATATAAAATCGCTTTACCATTGAGGTTACGCGCTGCACGTCCGATTGTCTGAATCAGAGAACGGTCACTGCGCAGGAACCCTTCTTTATCAGCATCCAGAATTGCTACCAACGAAACTTCAGGTAAATCCAGTCCTTCTCGCAATAGGTTAATTCCCACCAGCACGTCAAATTCACCTAGCCGTAAATCACGCAGAATTTCCATCCTTTCGACCGTATCGATATCCGAATGCAGATATCGCACTTTGACGTTGTGTTCGCGTAGATAATCAGTGAGATCTTCAGACATACGTTTGGTCAAAGTGGTGACCAAAACCCGCTCATTGACGGCAGTTCGTTTATTAATCTCGGAAAGCAAATCATCGACCTGCGTGCCAACCGGACGGATTTCCACTTCTGGATCGATTAACCCGGTTGGACGCACTACCTGCTCGACAATATTGCCAGCATGTTCTGCTTCGTATTTCCCAGGTGTAGCCGAAACAAAAATGGTCTGCGGTGCCAGCTTCTCCCATTCATCAAACATCAAGGGGCGATTATCTAATGCAGAAGGCAAACGGAAACCATAATTTACCAGTGTTTCTTTACGTGAACGGTCACCTTTATACATAGCGCCGATCTGCGGAATCATCACATGGCTTTCATCGATGATCAGAATCGCATCATCTGGCAGGTAATCAAATAAGGTAGGAGGCGCTTCCCCGGCCTGTCGAGTGGATAAATGCCGTGAATAGTTTTCAATGCCGTTGCAGTAACCGAGCTCTAACAACATTTCAATATCAAATCGGGTACGCTGTTCTAATCGCTGTGCTTCCACCAGTTTATTTTGTTCATTTAATACCGCGAGCCTTTCTCGCAGCTCATCTTTAATTGAATCTACTGCGCCGAGTATGGTCTCGCGTGGTGTGGCATAGTGAGTTTTCGGATAGATAGTAATGCGGTTCATTCGTTGCAATATTTCACCGGTCAACGGATCGAAATAGCTGATTTGTTCAACTTCATCATCAAACAGTTCAACCCGCACCGCATCACGCTCCGATTCTGCCGGGAAAATATCAATAACTTCGCCACGAACCCGGTAGGTGCCGCGAGACAGTTCAATATCATTTCGCGAATACTGCAACTCGGCGAGGCGGCGTAAAATTTCGCGTTGATTGATAATATCGCCCTGAACCAGATGCATGACCATTGCCAGATAGGCATCTTTATCGCCCAAACCATAAATACAGGAGACACTGGAAACGATAATCGCATCGCGCCGTTCCAGCATGGCTTTGGTTGCCGATAAACGCATTTGCTCAATCTGTTCGTTCACCGAGGCATCTTTATCTATAAAGGTATCGGATGACGGCACATAGGCTTCCGGCTGATAATAATCGTAGTAAGAAACGAAATATTCCACCGCATTATTGGGAAAGAACTCTTTCATCTCA
>TARA_R110000787_G_scaffold25757_2_pt1 | contig 41799 bp, 32 predicted proteins | sample TARA_R110000787 | Tara Oceans TARA_R110000787 (sample SAMEA4397920) | marine metagenome | biome: Polar Biome; feature: [DCM] deep chlorophyll maximum layer (ENVO:01000326); material: water (ENVO:00002006), including particulate matter (ENVO:01000060) such as... | depth 35 m | reverse complement strand
CGGCGTGAAGGTGAAGACACCGTCTTCGAATGTCAGGGTGCCATTCGCCGGCTGTGTGAAGCTGTCGACAGAGAGGTTGTCCAGATCGACATCGCTGTCATTAGACAACAAGTCTGCCGCAGAGAAGGTCATGACATTATCTTCAGAACCAGCGAAGACGTCGTCGACAGTTACCGGGTCGTCATTTTCCGGGTCAATGGTGAGGTTGACTGTTGCAGTGGAAAAACCGCCATTTCCATCAGAAACGGTATACGTGAAGGAATCCGGGCCGTTATAATCATCATCAGGAGTGTAAGTGACCTGACCAGTTTCAGGATCCCAGCTGACGATCCCGTGGGCAGCATCTCCTACCGCGGTTACGACCAGAATATCATTGTTTCCATCGGCATCGTTCGCCAGAAGCTCATGAACGGAGAATGTCGCAACAGAGTCTTCCCCAAGGCTGAACTCATCATTCCCTGCCTGCGGTCCGACCTGTGCTTCCGCTGTCTGTAAAAATTCTTCTTCGGTGCCCCCACCGGATTGATTTCCCCCCGATGTAGACTGGTCTGCCCCGGTTGCCTGTTCTTCGTCAGGTTCATCGGCTGTGCGCTGTGCGCCACTGAAACCCTGTTCATTACCGGAGGATGCACCGGCATCTTCCCGATCGCCTTCTGCACCTGGGCCGTTCTGGCCTTCAGCATTGCTGTTCTGATTATCATCAGATCCGGTCTCGCCAGAGACACCCTGCTGACCGCCTGTCCTTGCGTCGGAAGAATTCCGGTTTCCGGACGGTCCTGTGTCTGTTCCGTCGGATTCAGAATCCTCTGCGCCAGCCGCAGCGCCAGATTGCTGGCCGGCACCTGCACCAATAGCGTTGTTTACTTCATCCTGAGTACGCTGACTGCCGGTATGCAGTGTGCCAAAGCCCTGCATGTCTTCGCCAGCATCGTCCCCGGAACCCTGCTTTTCCTGCTCTTCAGCATCAAGGTTCGCGTTGTCGGTCCGCTGCAGGACTGTCAGGTCATCCAGGTCCTGCGCGCCGTCTTTCGGGTTCCGTTCGTCAGCCATACTCTTATTCCTATCGGTTTGCGTGTCTGCAACCTGCAAAACACTGGGTCACATATCTGTGCCTGCCTGATATATGAGTTAGATTGCGAGGGGGCTAATCGAAGTGACGGTTGTCACATAGTCCGGATTTAGAGCAAAAAATGCCTAAAATTGCTTATAAATTCAGAAATAGAGGCTCTCAAAATATCTTATCCGCGGTATTGATGCGGCATCATGGCGAATTGAAGTCTGAATAAGAATCTGTCGACTAATCTTATTCTGCTTATTTATCGGCTCTGACCGCACCCGATGACTGGAATTGTGCGATTTCATCGGAAGTGAATCCAAATTCGGACAAAACTTCCGCGTTATGCTCGCCATACAGGGGGGCTGGCCGGTTTACGGAACCGGGTGTTTCTGAGAAATGAACCGGTAAACCAAGGGTCTTCACCTTGCCAGCTGTCGGATGCTCCACGGTTGTGACCATGCCGCGATCTGCTACATGAGGGTCTTCGAGCATTTCGGCGATGCTCATGACCGGGCCGGCTGGCACACCCTCCTGTTCGAACCGTTCCAGCCAGTATTGACTGGGATGCTTGCGAAGCTCGGCGGTCAGCAGGCCCTCCAGTTCTTTGAGATTGGCCATGCGGTCGGCATTTGTCCTGAACCGGGAATCATCGATAAGTTCCGGTAATCCTGTGGTCCGGGCGATCCGTTCCCAGTTCGCCTGATTGGCGCCACCTATGTTGACCCAGCCATCTGCGGTCTGAAATGCCTGATAAGGACCATTCAGGGGGTGCGCCGATCCCATTGGTTTCGGGCTGTCGCCGGTCGCAAGGCAGATGGCTGATTGCCAGTAGGTATGCATGATCGCGGCCTCAAACAGTGAGGCGTCTACGATCTGTCCTTTCCCGGTTTTCAGGCGATTGATGTAGGCGGCCAGAATGCCCATCGCAGCCAGAACGCCGGCGGTAGTGTCAGAGACCGGTGCCCCGACCTTCACCGGCGGCCGGCCATCCCCCTCGCCTGTAATGCTCATCAGACCGCTCATTCCCTGCGCGACGAGATCAAAGCCACCGCGTGTTGCATAGGGACCGGTTCGGCCAAAACCTGAGACCGCACAATAGATCAGGGCCGGATTTTCCTCTCGCAGACGCTCGTAACCCAGCCCAAGCCGGTCGAGAGTGTCATGGCGGAAATTTTCCAGAATGACATCTGACTCCCGGACCATGCGGAGCAGGATTTCCTTCCCCCCTTCCGTCTTCAGATCAATCGCCATACCCCGCTTGTTACGGTTCATCATCATGAAGGCGGCAGACTGATCGGCGATGACCGGGGGCGTCATGCGACGGGTATCATCACCACCCGGGACCTTCTCGATCTTGATGACATCGGCGCCCATGTCGGCCAGCATCATCCCGCAGGTCGGGCCTGACATGATGTGGGCCAGTTCAATAACCTTCAGGCCGTCAAGAGGTCCGGGCATTGCTGTTTCCTGATCGTCGTGAAGCGATGTTGGGGGCAGAGGCGGCGAAGAACAAAATACGACACTTCACCGCCCCTTATCTGTTTTGTCAGCGGGCGACGCTGGCCAGATAGTCCACAGCTGCCCCGACACCGCCGGATGTATGCGGCACCTGTGCCATTGAAAGCCCCATTTCGACACCGCCCAGCGTGCCGATCAGTGTCAGTTCATTGAATTCACCGAGATGGCCAATCCGGAAGACCTTGTCGGCCAGTTGACCAAGACCATTACCGAGGGACATGTTGAAATTGTCGAGAATCGTGGCCCGGAGTGCGTCGGCACTGTTGCCATCCGGCAGACGCACGGCGGTCAGGCTGTCAGAATAGTGATTTTCATCAGCGCACTGAATTTCCAGGCCCCAGTGACGCACACAACGGCGAGTTGCTTCTGACAGTTTCTTGTGACGGGCGAAGACATTCTCCATGCCCTCCTCCTCAATCAGCATCTTCAGTGCCTCGTCGAGACCATAAAGCAGATTGGTCGCCGGGGTATGAGGGAAATATCCGGTAGCGTTTGCCTTGATCATCTCTTCCCAGTCCCAGTAGGACCGTTTCAGACCGGCGGTTTTTGCGGCTTCACGTGCCTTGGCACTGACCGCGTTAAAGCTGATTCCCGGCGGCAGCATCATGCCCTTCTGCGACCCGCAAACCGTGACATCAACGCCCCATTCATCATGCTTGTATTCAATTGAACAGAGCGACGAGATGGTGTCGACCAGCAACAGAGCCGGATGCCCCGTATCGTCGAGCGCCTTGCGGACGGCGGCAATCGGGCTGACACAGCCGGTTGATGTTTCATTATGAACCACACAGACCGCCTTGATTGTCTGGCCCTTATCGGCTTTCAGCCGTTCAGCGATGGCTGATGCATCGGCACCGCGACGCCAGTCGCTCGACAGAAACTCTGTCTTGATCCCCAGTTTGGTCGCCATGCGGTCCCACAATGTTGCGAACCAGCCGGTTTCAAACATCAGAACGCTGTCACCCTCCGACAGCGTATTGACCAGAGCCGCTTCCCAGGCGCCAGTGCCGGACCCGGGGAAAATGATGACGTCGCTTTTGGTGCCGAACAGCGTCTTTACGTTACTCAGGACGCGACGGCCAATTTCACCAAATTCGGGGCCGCGATGATCGATGGTCGGGCGGGACATGGCCCTTAGAATGCGTTCCGGCACATTGGTTGGGCCAGGTATCTGCAGAAAATGCGGTCCGTTCATGGTGGTCCTCCGTTATCATTAAAGTGCATTATGCATTCATTTATGATTGCGGCAATGTTTTTTAAAAATCTGATATACACTCAATAACTCACTGAAATATATAATTTATACCGTTCTGTTCTGGATGCTTTCTGATGCAACAATGTTTTGCGATATGCGCATTATGTGCTAAATCTTGGAAAATTTCAGGAGCGACAGGATGACTGTTCAGACACGTATCAAGCCGGGAACCAGTGGCGCCCGACCGGGTGACAGCGCCCTGTCCGACCGATTGCGCCGTGAAACCAATGCGGAAGTTCTGTTCGACGGATTCTCTCGCGGTCGCTACAGCACGGATGCTTCCATATATCAGATTGAACCGATCGGCGTCATTGTCCCCCGCTCTGTCACGGACATTGAAGCGGCGATTACCATCGGCCGCGAACAGGGCATTCCCATTCTGCCGCGGGGTGCCGGGACCTCGCAATGTGGTCAGACGGTCGGGGAAGCACTGGTTATTGATACCAGCAAATACCTTCGCGGTGTTGTCTCCTTCGACAAGGAACGACGGCGGGTCCGGGTTCAGCCGGGTATCGTGCTGAACCATCTGAATGCCTGGCTGAAACCGCATGGCCTTTTTTATCCGGTGGATGTATCGCCGGCCAACCGGGCGACAATCGGTGGAATGACCGGAAACAACTCCTGCGGTTCACGCTCGATCCGCTATGGAAATATGGTCCATAATGTCCGCGAGATTGATGCGATTCTGGCTGACGGATCCCGTCACACCTTTGGCGACATTCCGGGAAATCTGGAAGGCATTTCTGAGGATTCCCGCTATCTCGATATCCTGATGAAAATGCGTCGTCTGCATGCCCGTGAAGCGACGGAGATCGCCGATAAATTTCCGAAGCTGCTGCGTCGCGTCGGCGGGTACAATATCGACAGCATTGACCCGCGCGGTCACAACATGGCGCATCTGCTGGTCGGATCGGAAGGCACGCTCGGATTTTTCTCGGAAATTGAACTCGACCTGCAGGAAATCCCCGCACAGAAGGCGCTCGGCGTCTGCCATTTCCCGACTTTCTTCTCTGCCATGGATACCACCCAGCATATTGTGAAGCTCGGACCGTCAGCTGTTGAACTGGTTGACCGGACGATTATCGAGCTCGGGCGGCAGAATGCGGAATTCCGCCCGGTTCTGGACCGTTGTATTCAGGGGGAGCCGGATTCACTGCTGCTGGTCGAATTTGCCGGTGATGACCGGAACGAGCAGCTGGCGAAGCTGGACCAGCTTGAAGAACTGATGGCGGATCACGGCTTTCCGAATGCTGTGGTGCGGGCGGAAGACCCGTCTTTCCAGCAGGAAATCTGGAGTGTCCGGGCAGCGGGCCTGAATATTGTGATGTCCATGAAGGGAGACGGGAAACCGGTCTCGTTCATTGAGGATTGCGCCGTTCCGCTGGAAGACCTCGCCGAATATACGGATCGGCTGAATCAGTTGTTTCGCCGTCATGGCACCGAGGGCACCTGGTATGCCCACGCCTCTGTCGGCACCCTTCACGTCCGGCCGATTCTGAACATGAAAACCGATGAAGGCGCGAAGAAGATGCGCGCCGTGGCGGAAGAGGCTTTTGCCATTGTTCGTGAATACAAGGGCTCGCATTCCGGAGAACATGGTGACGGCCTGGTTCGCAGCGAGTTTCATGAACCGATGTTTGGCAGTCGCATTGCCCGTGCCTTTGAAGAGGTTAAAGATACCTTTGACCCTGATGGCCTGTTCAATCCGGGTAAGATCGTTCGTCCGGAAAAAATGGATGATCGCAATCTGCACCGATACAAGCCGGGTTATGCCCCCCTGCCCCTGGACACTGTGCTGGACTGGGCTGAATGGGGTGGATTCTCGTCAGCTGTGGAGATGTGCAACAACAACGGTACCTGCCGGAAGTCCAACCCCGGCGTGATGTGTCCGTCTTTCCGGGCCACGGATGACGAACGGCATGTCACGCGCGGACGGGCTAATTCACTGCGGCTGGCGATCACCGGTCAGCTTGGTCCTGATGCCTTCACATCGGACGACATGAAATCGACGATGGAGCTATGCGTCGGCTGCAAGGGTTGCAAGCGGGAATGCCCGACCGGCGTCGATATGGCGAAGATGAAAATCGAGTTCCTGCACGCCTACAAATCACGTCACGGCCTTACCTTCCGCGACCGGCTTGTGGCCTGGCTGCCCCGTTATGCACGAGGTGCCGCGAAAGTGGGCTGGTTGCTTAACCTCCGGGACAAGATACCGGGGCTTGCGGCGCTGAGTGAGAAAGTTGCGGGCCTCAGTGCCCGACGCCGACTGCCGCAATGGAGCCCCCGGCCCTATGAGGGCGCGACGGTAAAAGCAGGATCCGGCCCGACGGCTGTATTGTTTTCGGACTGCTTCAATACCTGGTTTGAGCCGGAGAACGCACGGGCCGCGGAGAAGGTTCTTAAAGCCGCTGATGTCAATCTGGTGACCCCGAAAAGTGATGGCCGTCCGCTCTGTTGCGGCCGTACCTTCCTGTCTGCCGGTCTGGTTGATGAAGCGAAGGCCGAGGCCCGGCGCACCATTGATGCCTTGCTGCCGCTGGTTGAACAGGGGGCGACGGTTGTCGGTCTGGAACCATCCTGCCTGTTCACCCTGCGCGATGAATTCCGTTCAATGCTGCCGGGTGATGAGACCGGTCGACTGGCGGAAGCCTCAAAACTGTTCGAAGCCTTCATCGTCGAGCAGACCGAAGCCGGAAAAATCAGCCTTGATCTGCAGCCAATTGCCGCGAAACAGGCTTTGCTCCACGGTCACTGCCATCAGAAAGCCTTTGGTGCGATGAGTGATGTTCAGAAAGCACTCGGTATGGTGCCGGAACTGGAACATGAACTGATTCAGTCTTCCTGCTGCGGTATGGCCGGTAATTTCGGCTATGAGGCCGAACATTACGATGTCTCCATGAAGATGGGTGAACTGGACCTGCTGCCGAAAGTCCGTGCAGCAGAGGCGGACACCCTGATTGTGGCTGATGGCACGAGTTGCCGGCATCAGGTGGCTGACGGGGCAGAACGTGAAGCCGTTCATGTTGCCCGTGTTCTTGAACAGGCGCTGCGTCAGTGACGCAGATGTCCGCCACGCCGATACAGCGACCGTCGTTGCATGACGAGGCGGCGGACCGTATCCGCGATATGATCGTTGAAGGTGTTTTGCCACCCGGCGAGAAGGTGCCGGAACGTCAGCTCTGTGCCGATTTCGGGATATCCCGTACCCCCCTGCGTGAAGCGCTGAAGGTGCTGGCCAATGAAGGACTGGTCGAACTCCAGCCTAACCGGGGCGCAACTGTCACTGACCTCGGGCCGGATGAAATTCGTGATGCCTTTCAGGTTATGGGGGCGCTCGAAGCTCTGGCCGGGGAACTGGCAACCCGCAATGCAACGGCCGCTGATATTGAGGGATTGCGCAATCTGACGACGGCCATGACCGGCTGTTATGAAAAGGGCGAGTTGCCGGATTACTTTCGCCTCAACCAGCGTATTCACGAACGGCTTCTTGAAATTGCGGACAACACGGTCCTGCGTGACCAGCACCGGGTGCTGAATGCCCGGATTTTACGGGCACGCTATCTGCTGAACACCTCCCCTTCCGGCTGGTCGAGGAACATCGATGATCATCTTGAGATGATTGACTTGCTCGCTGCAGGCGAAGGTCGCAAGCTGGGTCGATTGCTGAGGCGCCACCTGCTGAAGAAACTTCACGTCATTGAGGAAGCCCTGGGTGCGCGCAAGCCACGAAGCAGGAAACGAGGCGATGAAGAAACGCATCCTGACCGCAATGGTCAATCACGAAACCAACACCTTCTCGCTGATTCCGATTGATCTCGATGCCTTTCGGGCACGTCGTTATTTCGAAGGCGACGATATCTTTCCGGCCTTCCGGAACACCAATACTGAATTAGCGGCCTTCATTGATGCGGCTGAACGCTATGGCTGGGATCTGGTGCCAACCGTTGCGGCACAGGCCATGCCTGCCGGTCCGGTTACATCAGAGGCTTACAGGCATATTGGTGGTCGCCTGCTGTCGGGACTGAATGAGGGGAGCTATGACGCAATTCTGCTCGCCCTGCATGGCGCGATGGTTTCCGAACTGCATGAAGATGGCGAAGGCTATCTGCTGGAGCTGATCCGAAATGAAGTCGGACCTCATATTCCGATTGTCGCAACCCTCGACCTGCATGCGAATGTAACGGTCAATATGGTACGTCAGGCAGATATCCTGATCTCCTACAAAACCTACCCTCATGTTGATATGTATGATGTGGGTATGGAAGCGTCAGAATTGTTGCAGCGCACTCTGAATGGCGAAATCAGGCCCTCAACCCTGCTTGGTAAATGTGAAATGATGGATGGTGCAGACCATGGCCGCACGCCGGGTGGACCAATGCAGCATCTGTTACCGATGGCCCGTAGCTTTGAAACTGAGCCGGGCATTCTGTCGGTCAGCGTGAATGGTGGGTTTCCCTGGGCCGATACTCTGGAGACCGGGCCTTCCGCACTTGTGGTTGTCGATGGTGAAGATAGTCGGTTCCATGAGGTTGTTCAGAGGATGACGAGCGAAATATGGGAACGGCGCCATGAGCTTTCGGTCAGCCTGATAGATGTTGACGAGGCTGTGGCAGCGATCATGTCGCATCCGGCAGATACCGGCCCGCTGGTTGTTGCTGAATTTTCGGATAACCCTGGCGGTGGCGGGTATGGTGATGCGACCCGTTTGCTGCAGGCTTTGCTGGCAGCCGGAGTCGAGGATGTCGCCTTTTCACTGATGGTTGATCCGCAGGCTGCGGATATTATGCATCAGGCCGGTATCGGGGCTGACATATCGGTAATGCTTGGAGGATGTGTCGATCCGTCATTCGGTGGGCCGATATCGGTTTCGGGAACCGTTATGGCACTTTCCGGCGGTGATCTGGTCCATGAGGGGCCAATGCAACGTGGCGTTGCCATTAGTCTGGGAACGTCAGCCCTGTTCAGATCCGGAGGTGTGGACATCGTTGTCACAAGCCAGAAGGCACAGGTCTATGACCTGCAGCATTTCCGGTTTCTCGGAATTGAACCGACCAGCTATCGGGCTCTGATCGTAAAGTCAGCCCACCATTTCCGGGCAGCATATGAGCCGATTGCCGGAAAGGTGGTGACTGTAGATGCCGGCGGCCTGACTTCCCGCAATTATCAGGAACTGACCTATCGCAGGGTCAGGCGGCCGGTATTTCCGTTAGATGTCGACTGACTTACTGAGCCGACAGGGCAAGGTCGCCATTGATGTTGGCGCGACGTGCGTCAACCATGTCGGACCAGGAACGCTTCATGCCGATATCACGCATCTGATGGCTCGTGAAGTCGCTGACTTCATGGCTCGTGGTGCGAAGACCAAGCAGATTGCCCAGCTTGGCAGCGGTCCAGGAAAAGCCGATACCAAGACCGTTGATGATGGTCTGGGACTGCATCCGGCGCGCCTTCAGCATGATCTGGTGGTGTTCTTCCGCCGTCAGCATGTTTTTGTACTGTGTCATTTCATCTCTCCTGAGTGACTGTCTCTGTTGAACGGAAGATGGGACGAATTGCTGCTCTGCACAATAGATTGTCTCGCAGCGCAGCATTGCGTCTGACGCATGCCTGAGAAAAAGGAACCATTTTCGGCCTGCGCTGGCGCGGTGTGGATTGATGAGTCAATATGTCGGGGGGCGCGGTTTCTGCTGTCCAGGTTCCGTATCTCCGTCTGTGTCATTGCATATCTGGTTCTCATGAAAGTCTCTCTTACTGCGAAAATCGGTCTGACAATTGTCGGCATCGTCGCTTTTGTTCTGCTGCTTGTGACCTTCCTGAATTATTTCAAGTTTCAGAAAACGCTGGCGGGATTGCTCGATTCCCGTGTGCGGGTTGTGTCACTTGATCTGAAAAGTACGGTGGAAGGCGGACTGAATCTGGGGCTGGCGCTCAGAAATATAGAGACACTTCAGCCGATTCTGGACCATGCACGGGAAATCAATCCGCTCATTGCCACCATTCAGGTCTATGACGAATCCGGAAACCGCCTGTTCTCGTCACCACTTTCAGACGAACCGACGGTGCCGGCGGAATGGATGACTGCCCTCGACAGCGCGGAAACCGATACATGGTCGCTGGCTGGTGAGACGGAATTCGTCGTTGGTGTACCACTGGTCGATAATCTTGATAAGTATGTCGGTGGGCTCTCGGTTACCTATTCGCGCAGCTATTTTGATGCGAAGGTTGATGCCATGCTGCTGGAACTGGGCGAAGCCTCGTTACTGGCACTGGCAATTTTCGGTACCCTCGCCTTCCTGGCTGTCTTTTTACTTCTGCGCGATGTCAGTGCGGCCTATCGCCGCATGCAGACGGCAATGACGCTGGCCGCGTCTGGTGGCGTCGACCCGCCCGATAGTGGCAGCAGGACAGAAATCGAAACGCATATGCTGATGGTCCGGGACTATGCTGCGGGCGCAAAGCAGGATATTGACCGGGCTGCGGAAGCAATTGACGAGATCGGTCGTAAAGAAGGTTTGTCGTCATGAGCCATCCAGCAGACCGCAGTGCTGCCCGCAGTTATTCGCGCCGGATCAATTTCCGGTTGTTTGCGCTGACACTGATTATTCTGGCGGGCGCCGCCGCCTTCGCATCCTGGCGTGCACTTGATGCGTTTGAGCGTGAACTGGTGCCCGAAATCGAACAAAAATCGATCACCGTCGGGCAGTCGGTCAATGATCTCATCGAAAAGGCCCTGTCGATTGGTGTGCCGTTTCAGCAGATGGTTGGCATGGATCAGTTTCTGGGAGATGCCAGAGCCCCCCATCCTGAAATCCGCTATCTGGCCATTTCCAGCACCGAAGGCGGATTACTCTATAAATCAATTTTTTCCTCATCCAGTATTCCCGATGAGCTGCCGGATATTGCCCGACAGGTCATAGATGGAAATCATTCGAAATGGGCGCAGCTCGAGGATTATCAGAATACGGCACTGCCAATCACCTTCGAGGGCAAGACAATCGGCGTCCTGCATGTCGGCGTTGAACGGGCTTTTGTGCGGCAGACCATTTCCGAAATTCTGTATGACATTCTGGTCGTCCTGCTGATTTCACTTCTGGTTACTTTTGAAGTTCTGCTGATCATCGTTGCCATCAGCATCACCACACCGATCAGGCTGATGGATAATGTCGCCGACCGGTTGCGAGAAGGTGATTTCAGTCTTGCCGTACTGCACCGGTCGAATGATGAAATCGGCCGCTTTCTTGAAGCCTTCAATGCGACCATCAGGAGCATCAACGAGAGCTATGACGCGTTGCTCAACAAGGTCCGTTCACTGCAGCAGAAGATTGGCAACCGTGTGGTTTCAAGAGAAGTCGAGGATATCCTTGCCGGTGTTCAGGAACGGTTCCGTTTCTTCTCGTCGGAAGGGCCTCGCCGCCAACTGCGGGAAAGCAGCCTGATCAATATCCGGACCCCTCTGTTTATATTCATTTTTGCAGAAGAACTCTCCCGTCCCTTCTTCCCGATTTATGTGAAGGAGCTGTATGCGCCGATTCCGGGGCTGACGCCTGAAATGGTCATCGGCCTGCCAATCTCGGTCTTCATGCTGATGGTGGCAATCGCGACACCTTTTGCCGGTTCCTGGGCTGACCGTTATGGCCCTCGCCGGGTCTTCATGATCGGTATCGTTCCGGCCGTCATCGGGTTTATCGGAACCGGTCTTGCTCTCAGTCTCTACGACCTGTTGTTCTGGCGTTGTCTCTGTGCTTTTGGCTATGCCACGATCTATATCGCCTGTCAGGGGTACATTGCCGACAATACTGACTCGTCAAACCGAGCGCAGGGTATGGCCATTTTCATGGGTGGTGTGTTTGCTGCAGGTATCTGCGGCGCAGCTATCGGCGGTATTCTGGCAGACCGTATCGGTTTCCGTCTGACTTTCTTTGTCTCGACCGCCCTCGCCCTTCTGGCTGCAATTCTGGTTGTGAATCTGATTGATCCCCAGCCGCCGCGAACCGACAGGGCACCTAAACGTGGCCTCCGGTTTGGTGATTTCATGACCGTGCTCGGGAATACCCGGTTTCTGGCGTTGCTGCTTCTGGGTGCCATTCCGGGCAAGATCATTCTGACGGGCTTTCTGTTCTATCTGGCTCCGCTTTATCTCAAGTTGCTTGGTGACAACCAGTCCACCATCGGACGGGTGTTGATGGCCTATGGCATTGTCACGATCCTGATGACGCCGGTGTTTGCCAAACTGGCTGACAAACTGGGCGCCCACCGCTGGTTCGTCGGTCTGGGAACAGCAATCTCCGGTCTCGGGCTGATCGGTATTCTGTATCAGCAAAGTACGATCAGCGTTCTGGTCGGCGTGATCATGCTGGGGCTTGGGCATGCGATGTCGATTTCCCCTCAACTTGCCATGGTGCCGGAAATCTGCGCCCGGGAAGTCGCGGAAATCGGGCAGACGACGGTTCTCAGTGTATTCCGCCTGATTGAGCGCATGGGCTCAGTTGTCGGACCGTTTATTGTTGCGGCTCTGATTGGTGCCTTTGGCTACTCCGGCGCGATGGCTGGAACCGGGATATTGATCAGTAGCGCCGGGGTTCTGTTTCTGGCAGTATTTCTGGGCTTTGCAGCTTCCGGGTCTTCAAAAGGGAGTAAATCATGATGGCCCCTTTCATGTCGGTTACGGCTATTGCTGCCGCCGCCCTGACGCTGGCGTCTCTTTTCATGCCACATTCCCTGTCAGCGCAGGAACGGCGGGTCATTGATAATGATGGCAAACCCTTCCGCATTTATATGGTGACCTGGCGCGGGGAAACCGACACGGACCGGGGATTTGCCGATTATTTCAGCGAACGAAACATCAGCGTTGAACTGATCCGGCGTGACGCCAACCGTGACAGTTCAAAATTCCCCGAATTTGTAGCCGAAATCAAAACCCTGAAGCCTGATCTTGTCTACACGTGGGGAACCGGTGTTTCACTGGCCATTCTGGGCAAGGAAGCTGAGGTTGACCCGGAAAAGCACATCACGGGTATCCCGGCTGTTTTCGCCAATGTATCGCAGCCTATTGGTTCCGGGCTGGTGACTGATGCCCAGACTTCCCGGCGGAATATCACGGGGTCATTTTTTCTGGTCCCGGAAGAAGCGCAGTTGAAGGCAATGGCACAGTACCGCCCCTTCAATAAGCTGGCAGTTCTGTATAACCGCAAGGAATCGAATTCGCGTCTGGCAGTTGATGCTCTGAAGGATCTTTCCAAACGCATGGCCTTTGAAATTCTGGTCCTTGCAGCCCCACTCGACGACAAGGGCGAAGCCATCAAGGAAAGCGTGCCTGATCTGGTTGCGGAAGTCAGCGCATGGAAGCCTGATTTCATCTATATCCCGCCGGATTCATTCATGTCCCGGCATCGTCATCACCTGTCCCGTGAGGCCCTTAAACATGGTGTGCCGGTTTTCGGAGCTGCCGAAGGGTCGCTCGATCAGGAAGAAGACAAACCATCACATGTTCTGATGGGTCTGATCAGCCGGTATTACAATATTGGTCGTCTTACCGGACATCAGGCCGAACGTATTCTGGTCAACCGCCAGCGGCCGGAAGATATTCCAATCGAATATCTCAGCCGGTTTTCTCTGGTGCTGAACATGAATGTTGCGGCTGCCCTTCAGCTCTACCCGCCGATGGATATTCTGAAGATCGCCGAAATTGCTGACCCGAAAGAAGATGCAAAACAGTTTGTGCCGGCCGCCGGGGGCAGTTAATCACCCGCCTTATGAACCTGACAGATATTCAGCGTCGCATGACGCAGCTTCGGCTTGATCCGGATTCAACCGGCATCAAGGTAAATCTCTACACTGGTGATGAGGCGGCAGCTGTTGCCCGGGCCTCTGCCAGCGTCGAAGGACAAGGCTGGTTCCGGGGGGTTGAGAGCCTCATGGTCGCGGATTCCTACCTGATGACGCATCTTGGCCGCAGCTCCACCAATCTTGATCCGGATGAACGCGGGCCGTTTCTGGAAACTCTGCGTGGCCTTGTTCGGGATGTGGCCCGCGAACGCGATGCAGGCTTCACAGCGGATAACCGTCCCTTCCTGATTGCTGATATGCCGGAAGGGTCTCTGGATAATGTTGATGTCGCCCTGAAGGCGGCCCTCAACTTCATTTCTGATGGCGCGGACAGCGTGAAGGTGGAGGTGCATGATGATGTGCTGCTGCCGATTGTGGCGGCCCTGCACGCCGAAGGCATTCCGGTTCTCGGACATATCGGATATACGCCGCAGAAAGCCGTAAACCGGCGCTATGGCAAGACGGCCGAAGAATGTGAGGCTCTGTTCTCGCTTGCCCGCCAGCTTCGCGATGCGGGTGCCTATGCCATGGTGATTGAACGTGTGGGCCCGGAACTCAATGCCCGTTTCTGTAAGCCGGATCCGGAAGGTATTCCGATTTACAGCATCTTTTGCGGGCGGGCACCGCATGGTGGTCAGAGCCTGAATGTCTGGGATGCTGTTGTGCTGCCGGATTTTGCGGCCAAGGCCTTCCCACCGACAGCCGTTCTCCCCCGGGAGGACGTGGGTGAGCGGTATAAACGTGACCTGATCGCAGAGCGTTTTGAGGCTTTGCTTCGGCTCGCGGTGAATGGCGAGTTTCCGGCGGCGACAGCCTCTGTTGTCGATACTGACGCCACCTCCCCCTGGCGAGGCTGACACACCCGCGTTAATCGGTTCCTGAAGGTATTTGCGCACCACAGGCCAGCGTTTCGTCCCGAAGCGTCAGTTCCCAGTCTCGTGCCAGAACCAGCTGGTTGCAGGTCAGCCCGCGGGATCCCCGCAGGTCGGCCTCAATCATCACCGCATCGGTAAAATCCGTCTGATCAAGAATAGCGCCCCGGAAGGAGACTTCACTCAGGTCGGCATCAATGAAATCTGCACGTGTCAGGTCAGCACCGACGAATCGTCCATTACGGATCTTTGCCTTCCGGAACAGCGTGGACTGCAGATCAGCCCGCCGGAAGGTTGCCTCTGTGAGGATTGAGTCTGAGAAATCTGTATTGCTCAGATGGGCATCAACGAAAGAGCTGTTTCGGAGGTCTGATCCGACAAAGCTGGCATTGGTGGCCAGCAGACCGTTGGCGCTCAGTTCACGCAGGTTTGCCTGATCTGCAAGTCCGCGATGGAAACTCGACTTGTCGAGGGATGCGCGCCGGAGGTTGGCTCGACAGAATCTGGTGTCATCAAAAACGGCTTCGCTGAAATCAAGCCGGGCGACCCGTTCTTTTATGTTCGCGGGCAGCCCGAGATAACCCGGCGGCGCGGCACCGTAGTCAGCCAGTGCCCAGTTACAGGCCAGCTTCAGGCCATCAGGGTAGAAAATGGCCCCTTCCAGTTTCGTCTCAAACAGGTTCGCCAGAGCGAAATTGGTGTCCGTGAGGGTGGCATTGCGAAGGTCAGCGCCACTGAGATCAGAGTTTTCCAGATTGGCATTCTCAAAATTTGCCGCACGTGCATCTGAATTCCGCAGATTGGTATCCCGCAGATCAGCACCCGTAAAACTCGTCAGCGACATGTTGGAGTCATCCATTCGCGCACCCTGCAGGTTTGCACGATCCAGCTTGGCTTCTTTCAGATAGGCATTCTTGAGGTCGAAGCCCCTGAGATCTTTTTCGGTCAGGTCGCCACGGAACAGGTAAAGATCACGGTGAAACGGAATTTCGATGAACCCGGAATAAAGGCCAAATGTAATCAGTCCGGTCATACTGGCTGACAGGATCGGAACCGCCCAGCGACGGCGGCTTGGATGACAGCGCCGCCCCTGAAGAAACAACAGGCCTGCCGCCATGATGATTGTAAGTTCCAGCATGACCGGCCCCATCAGCGGACGGGGCATCGCACGATAGGCAAAGACGGCCAGAATGGCTGGTGGCATCCAGTAGAACAGTACCCAGGTAATCAGGCTTGGAGCACCGTCGCTGATATTGAAAATCGTCGGCAGTTGCTGTTCCTGCGGAATAGCGGAAAACCGCCGCTGATGCCGGATGAAGATATGCAGATAGATGGTCAGGGCGACCAGCAGGATCGGCCCGATCAGAAGAAAGGCGTCGAAAGATATGGCAAAGTTCATCACCGGCATCTGCACCCGGGCATCTGCAGCCATGAAACTGACATCCGGTGCAGCCAGCGTGATGACAAAGAACAGGCTGGCCAGTCCCAGAATATTGAAGGTTTTCGATATCGTGTTTGAAACCTTGTCGTGCTGGGCTTTCATGGCGGACAGCGGAATGTCCGGGGCCTCCGGTGGAGGCATCGGGGGCATGAGACGATCGATCAGACGCATGTCACGACGCGCTGCCGCCCATTCCTCCTGTATGGCCCGCAAGCGCCTTTCGTAATGCGCCCGGCTTATGCTGTCCGGATCATCATCCTCGTCTTCATCATCTTCGAAATACTCAAGGACACCGTCTTCATCAATGGATTCGCTGATGGCGTCGTCTGTTGAGTAAAGCGGCTCGTCTTCTTCCTCGTCTTCGTATTCTTCCGGCTGCCGGACGGTCTTCGGTCGCCTCGGCGCAGGTCGTCCGAGTCGGCTCTGTTCTTGCGGTTGTTCAGCTTTCGGAGCGGCAGCAAGAGCAGAAAGATCAGAGTCTGAAGGGTCCCCTCCGGCGGTCAGAATATCCCGGGCCGTTTCATAAAGTTCCTGGGCCTCCGCAGAGGAAAGCTCGGGAAAAGTACCAAGTGTCAGTCTGCGCGCCCGCCCTTCATGGCGGTAGAGATATATCCAGGATTTTCGTCCACTTGGGGCGACACGCACTCCGAAGCCCGGCGTCTCATCACCCCATACTTCAAATCGGGTGGATCGGGATTTCAGTAAAGCGACTGTCTGGTCCGTGAACTTCATCTGCCGGGGTAGCCATCTGTTCTGCTGCTACCCATAACAATCTCACTGATTTCAATAATTTACAAAATCTTAATGAAATTCCATGTCACGGGGTAACAGTATGTGGGTTTTGAGTTTTCTCATCCGGGTCAGATGAAACCGGAGAGATCAGATTACCGAAGATAGGATCGGCGGGAATGTTGCCGTTCATCATGAAGCTGATAGCGGGACCTTCGGCGAGCATACAGGCAATCCTGACCGGCTTTCTGCCGGGCAGAGTCATCTCGATTCATATCTGGTCGTTTCCATGAATTTCTGGTGTTTCCCCGGCAACAATCAAACCGCCCTGCCCTTGTTCCGATGCTGATAACCAGAGCCAGACTGAAACGGCTTTGACCCACTCACGCTTTTCCCTAGTCTGTGACGATGGGGATTAAGCTGCGACATCATAGGGAGAGACTACATGGCTGATCGGTCCGGCAGTACGGATAACTTCGCTGTCGAACTCGGGCTGGATGGTAAGACCAACCGGCAACCTTCGCCCCTGACCGATGTGCAGGTGCCGCGGACGAAGGCGCCTGTCTATGATCGCAAGACCACCCCGCTGATCGACGATATTCCGAAGGAAAAACCGAACCGGCTGCTGACCCGTACCGGCTTACTGCTCAGTCTGACCTGGATCGGAATCTGCTGTTATTACATCACACTGGAAATTGGCTGGAGCCTGCTACCCGCCTTTCAGACAGTGGAATTGCTGACTGCGGGTGCTGCCTTCTCAACCCCGCTCGCCCTGATCTGGCTGACAGTCGGTTATCTGGAGCGCGGGCGTAAATTGCAGCGCATGACAGAGCGTCTGGAACATCATCTGCAACGTCTCACCTATCCGGAGGAGTTCGCGGAAACCCGTGTCCGCGAGATTGAGGAATCACTCCGGCGTCAGGCCGAGATGCTTGAAGATGCAACCAATTCTGCCGTCAACAAGGCAAGTGCGCTGCATGCAGCACTTGGATCGAAATTGCAGGATCTGGCGACACTGACCGACCAGATTGATGTCAGATCCGGTAAAGCCGCGAAGTCACTGGATACCCATCTCGAAAAAGCCGGTGAAGGTGGCAAGCGGGCCCTGGCGATCAGCGATACGCTGAAATCTGTTGCCGAGGATGCGGTCCGGGCGACTGATAAAGCCGCCGCTTCTGCCGAAAAGGCGGAGAAGCTGATGATCAGCACCGTCGATCATATCGGTCAGGCAAACCGACAGGTTCTGGAGCGGACAGAACAGGCTGTCGGCGAATTGCGGACGGCTTCTGAACGTCTCACTGCGGATCTTGAGGTGTTTGCGAAACGTGCCGGTCATCTTGATACGGATATGGCCGCCCGGGCGTCATCCCTGACGGAACTGGCAGCAGAAACCGCTGACCGTGCCCGCGAGATCGAGCAATCCCTGAAGCGCCAGTTTGAACAGGCATCTGCCTCTGCTGATATGGCTGAGGAACGGGCTGAACGGGTTACAGAGGTGCTGACCCAGCATACCAGCCTGCTGGCCAGTGCGACGGAAACAACCGAATCCCGTACCCGGGACATTTCCCGCGCCCTTGAAGCGCAGGTGGATATGCTGGGTGAGAAATCCGATCAGGTTGCCCTGCGTGCAAAAAGCGTCCAGGCATCGGTCGAAGCCCAGACCAAGGAATTTGATCTGGCTGCCAATCGTACGACCGAGGCAATGGAAGCCCTGGAGATGGGCTTCCGGAAACAGATTGCGGTTCTGAGCGAAGGTGCGGCATCGGCCAAGAACCGGATAGAGGATGTCGGCGATGCCCTGCAACGCCAGACCGCTGCTGCTTCGGCACAGGCGCAGAAGTTCAATTCTGACATAACAACAGTCGGGACAGCCTTCCGGCGTGAATCCGAGGTACTAGACCGGTCTGTTGCGGGTGCCAAGGAAGGTGCCGAAGCTGCGGCCGCCCTGCTCCGCGAGGAAACGACAAGAATTTCCAAGGCAGCCATCGCCTTTGAGGCACAGGCAATTGGTGCTCGTGAAGCAATATCCTCAGTTGCTCAGGACCTTGAGAAAATCTCGGTCACTCTCGTCACACAAACCAATATTGCGGATAAGGCGACCACTCAGCAGACGCGAACCCTCTCTGAAACTGCTGACCGGGTGGCCAATCGTGTCAAGGAAGTCGGCGGCATGATCGACAGCTATTCTCAGGGGCTGATTCTGATCGCCAAGCAGGTTGCGACCCATGCTGCGGATGCGCGCAACGGGCTTGAAGCTCAGGCAGAGGCGATTGATGACGCCTCTGATACGGCTTCTACCCGGATGCGCGAGACCGGAGCCCTGATGTCGAACCAGCTTTCCAGCCTGAATGCCGCGGCAGAAGAAGCGATCAACCGGTTAAGGTCGGTTTCGGAAGCTCTTGCTGATCGGGAAGCTGAAATTTCTGCCCGCTCGGAAGGTGGGACAGCCTCCATCAAACGGGTCAGTGAAACGCTGCGCGACAGCTCTGGCGCCCTGAACAGGGCCGTAGAGGACGCGAATGGTCGCATGGATCTGGCGACCCGCATGTTCACGGATGGCAAGACCCTGCTTGGTCATGCGTCACAGGAAGTCGTGAACGAGATTCAGGCGGCCTTTACAGCCCTGAAGCAGAAAGCCGAGGAGATCGGTTCGGTTTCGCGAGACAGTAATGACAGCCTGAAGCTGCTTGGTGAAGGCCTGTCCGGCCAGCTGAAAGCCGTGGAGACTGTTACCGAGAATGCCTCGGACAGGCTGACCTCGGTCAGCGAATTGCTTCGGTTTGGTGAGCAGGCCGTCAGCCGGAATGCGGAACAGGCGGCCGCCCGTCTGGAGGATGTGTCCCAGTCATTCCGTGAACAGTGCAAGATGCTGTCGCTGCTGTCCGAGGAAACTGATGCTCGCCTGTCCGGTGTTGCCGGATCAGTGCATGAGCGTATCGAACAGCTCTCTGAAATTTCAGGTGAGACGACTGACCGCGTGTCAGCACTTGCCGATTCCATTCAGAACGTCGCGGAAGCAACAAGCTATGCCGCAGAGCATGTGACAGGTGGTGGAAACGACCTCATCAAAATTCTCAGTGATGTCGGTGAATCTGCAAAGCGTGCCGGCGAGGATATCAGCCGCGCATCGCGGGCTATTGCCGATGAACGTAAGGCTTTGCGTGATGGTGCCGCGACAACCAGCAAGGAAATCAAGGGTGCCGCAGACGAGTTCGTTACCAAGGCGGCAACAATTCGCGGCGATTCAAACCAGTCGGTAGAAGCCATTGTTCAGGCGGGTGACCGTCTGCGGATGTTCGCCGAGAAACTGAAGGCGATTTATGAGGCGTCTTCGAATACCGGTCGTGAAACCCATGCGATGATCGAGGCACAGACGAAATCGCTGAAAGATGCCTCTGATCTGGCAATCCTGAGTGCAACGAACTGGTCGGACACCACGCGACAGGGTGCGGACCGGCTGCAGAGAATTTCGGCACAGGTGTCGGATCAGACCAAGCGCATGGTTGTTGCCTTTGAAGAGCAGGCGAACGCGCTTATCGAGGCGTCATCAGGGGCGCAGACCCAGCTTGATGTCATGGGTGAAAAGCGACGTGTTGAATCGCTGCAATCGGCCATGCGTCAGGCAAGTTTCATCATCGAGACACTGAACGCCCTCGCGGTCGACCTGGCCCGGATGTTTGAACGTGATGTGGATGACAAGACCTGGGATCGATATTACGCAGGGGACACCAGTGTCTTTATCCGTCGCATCATCACCATGCGGGAGAAATACCGCCTGCCTGCGATCAAGAAGAAGTATCAGACCGACGTGAATTTCCGTGAAGCTATTGATCGCTACCGGCTTGAGTTCGAGGAACTGGCGAAGCTGTCTCAGGGAACCGGTCGCGATGAACTGCTGGGTCCGATCTTCTTCGGCTCTGATCCCGGTAAGCTCTATGCCCTGCTGACCCATGCACTTGAAGAATGAGCAGGCCCAAACCCGGGCGGGTTACTGAATCGATCAACGCCCCGCATGGAGAGGTATGCGTCGACCTGTTTGTCCGCGAAGACGGGTCGACAGGTTTCCAGGAATACCGCCGGGATGTGGAAGACCCTTCAGGGTGGTTCCCGGTTGGATTCTGGTCAGACAGGGTTTTCAGAACCGAAGCCGAAGCCCTGTCTGCCGCGTCTGATGTCATCGGGTGGCTGCCGGATGTACTGAAGGCAGAAGCCGCTCGCCGGAAAGATTAGTCGTCCAGTCCTCTGGCGCCTACGGTCTCACCGTTGAGCGTGTAGCCTGTGAGGTGGGCCATAAGAATTCCGTAATCTGTATCAATTCTGACCCGAACCGGAACCGGTGGGGCGTCTGACCGGGGCCGGGCAATATAGACGGTGCGATTGCGGGCCGTTTCCGCATATTTGCTTTTTTCTTTGCGATCGCCACCGAGCAGCTTCATCTCTACGCCGCAGGCCAGCGCATCGCCGGCATAAACGGAATAACTGTTCGGCTTGATGCTCTCGGTTCCGTTTTCCGTGACTGTCAGATCATAACGCCGCCTGCCATCAAAAACCCCGAACTGACTGCTACACCCCTCCCCGCGCATGACGGCACCTGATATCTGGGCAATGACCGAAAGCGGATCGACCGTACCTGTCGCCGGATTTTCAGGAAGGCTGTTTACTTTTTCCAGATCCGGTTCCGGCTCCACAGAATAGGAAGTAACTTCGCCGGACGGGGCGTAACGAATGTCAACTTTTCGGGTTTTACCCTTCCAGACTCCGTCATTTCTGTGAATCGCCGGGACCGCCTTGTCTCCCGCAAACAGCCCGTTACTTTTTGCCTGCCCTTTCCAGCTGACAAAGAAGTCGGCGATGCCCCGGGAAACACTTTCCACCTGAAGATTGTAGTCAGTCTCGCCGGAAGACAGTTCTGCCCGGGCGGACATGATATGGAATCCGCCAAAATAAACTTCATAGGTCAGTTCGACCGGTGGCTTTGCCTGCGCAACAGCCCCGGACGACAGAGTTGCGGCAACAAAAATAGCGATGGGAGAGCATGACCGGAGCAAATGCATGATACGCACAAAACCCTTCTGACTGTCCAATGACAGGCTGTCGTTTGCCTTATCTGATCGTCATATGGCGTCTGGCGTCAATAAGGCAAGCCAACATAATTTTCTGCGAGCGATGTGGAGGCCGCTTCGGAATGAATCACATAATCCAGTTCCGCCTGCTGGATACGCTGGGCAAACTCACCATCATCAGGAAAGCGGTGCAGCATCTGGGTCATCCACCAGGAAAACCTGACCGCCTTCCAGACACGGGAAAGCGCTATCCCGGAATAGGCATCTATTCCAGCAGATGACTGTTCCGTGTAATGTTCCAGCAAGCCATTGAACAGATAATGGACGTCGCTGATGGCCAGATTAAGCCCCTTTGCACCCGTTGGCGGAACAATATGAGCAGCGTCACCGCAGAGAAACAACCGGCCAAATCGCATGGGCTCTGCAACAAATGACCGCAATGGAGCGATGGATTTTTCAAAAGAAGGGCCAGTGATGAGTTTGTCGGCCGCCGCTTCCGGCAAACGCCGGCGCAGCTCATCCCAGAACTGCTGATCACTCCATTGCTCGACCTTGTCTTCAAGCGAACATTGAAGGTAGTAGCGGCTGCGGGTATGCGAGCGCATTGAACAAAGCGCAAAGCCATTGCTGTGGTTCACATAGATCAGTTCGTCATTTACCGGCGGAACCTCTGCCAGAATACCAAGCCAGCCGAAGGGATAGATCCGTTCAAAGGTCTTTATGGCGTTCTCTGGCACCGACTTGCGGCTGATACCGTGAAAACCGTCGCATCCGGCGATGAAGTCGCAATCAATACGATGTGTCGTGCCATCCTTGTCATAGCTCACAAAAGGCTGGTCGCCTGCGTAGTCTGAGATGACAACATTCCCGGCCTCGTAAATACCGACTGCGCCACTTGCCTTCCGGGCATTCATCAGATCCAGGGTAACTTCAGTCTGTCCATAGACCGTGCCATGCTTGCCGCCGGTCAGACGCTTGAGGTCAATCCGGTGCTGACCACCATTGACGACAATATCAATGCCATCATGGGGAAGCCCTTCCTTATGCAGACGATCTGCAACACCTGCCTGCTCCAGCATTGTAACTGTTCCGGGCTCCAGAACCCCTGCCCGTACCCGGCTCAGGATATGCGTCTCGCTGACCCGGTCGAGAATGACATTGTCAATTCCGGCATTTGTCAGCAATTGCCCCAGCAGTAGTCCGGATGGCCCGGAGCCAATAATGGCAACTTGCGTACGCATATCTTTCTCCCTGAACATAAAATAGATGCGCGAGGAGCTTTTCGATAGCAATGGACTTGAAAGCCAATTTATTGCACTTTTCAACCATCGAAGTTGTTTTGGTGCGGCATGAATTTCATACCAACCTACGCCCTTTATGGCGAAAGCCGTTCAGACGAGTCGGAATTTTTTATTCATTGTGAGACAATCGCCTCCCGGAGCGAGAAGCATCAATGGCGTATAAAACCCCACAAACATGCCCGGTTCCTGCAAATTCTCCATGTCTCTCAGGGATGGTGTGAAAGCTGGATAGAAGGGCGTGAAGCACATTTTGGCTCAGGCGGAATTGTGGTTGTTCCCGCTGGTATTTCGCACGGCTACAGGTTTTCCGCCGATGTTGACGGGCATGTGCTGACAATTGTTGCCGACAGCGCCGAACAGCTGTTTCCTGAGCATCAGCGTATTGCCCGATGGTTCAATCTTCATCATTTTTTTGAAACGTCTCACTCAGACGATAGTCTGGACGACCTGAACATAGCCTTACAGCGATTTGCCGGAGAATATGAACAGCGCCGGGTCGGTCGCTCACTCTCGCTGGATCTTCAGTTACGCATGATCCTGTTGCAGATTTACCGAATGTATCATGAGTCCAATGAGGACGAGTTTTTATCACCATCAGACGTTGATGGCCGGTTACTCAGCCTCAATGATCTTATCAACCAGCACTATCGTGAGCATCAGACAGTTGCCTTCTATGCGGCTGAAACGGGCATTTCACTTACCCATCTCAATCGCCTCACGCGGCAGGCTTATGGCGTACCAGTCAGTGGCCTGATTGCCCGCCGGGTTATTCATGAGGCAAAACGTTATCTGGTGTTCTCCGCCAAGCCGATACAGGCGGTTGCTTTCGAACTCGGCTTTTCCGACCCCTGTTACTTCTCGCGATATTTTTCCCGGCAAACCGGCAGCTCACCGCGGACCTTCCGACGTGCACAAATCGCGGCAATGGAACGCTAGGCCTTCGTTGCATCAAGCTGACTTGTTGTTTCTAACTTTTTGATTCGACACTCTTTTCCCTTAACCGCTTGTTGCGGGAATAAATGTTCAGTGCTTCAACGAAGCCAGAGAAGGCCATGGCTGCATAGACATAGCCCTTGGGTACGTGAACCCCGAATCCTTCCGCAATCAGGGTCATGCCGATCATCAGCAGAAAGCCAAGTGCCAGCATGACAATTGTCGGGTTCTTCTCAATAAAGTTTGCGAGTGGCGTTGCTGCAAAAAGCATCACGGTGACGGCCACGACAACAGCGATCACCATGATCGGCAGATGGGGTGTCATGCCAACCGCGGTTATGATGCTATCAATCGAGAAAACGATATCCAGCACCAGAATTTGCGTAATTGCTGCAGTGAAACCCATGGTGACAGCTGAACCGGTAAACATGTCGTCTTCATCTTCCGGGGTCACATTGTGATGGACTTCCTTTGTCGCCTTCCAGACGAGGAACAGACCACCGGCAATCAGGATCATGTCTTTCCAGGAGAACGCATTACCTAGTATTTCGAAAACCGGCTCGGTCAGCTGAATGATCCAGGCGATGGTTCCCAGAAGCAGAAGACGCATGATAAGGGCGAGGCCAATGCCAATACGCCGGGCCTTTTCACGGAATTCCGGCTGAAGCTTGTTCGTCAGGATTGAAATGAAGACCAGATTGTCGATCCCGAGAACGACTTCCATGGCTATGAGAGTCGCTAGGGCAATCCAGGCTGCCGGATCAATTGCCAGCGCCAGAAGTCCGTCCATCATAATCTCTCCGGAATGAATGTGTTGGATCGCGGCAAATTGCCACGAAGAAACACAGACTAGAACAGTTATAAGTCAAACTCACGGCTGTTCACCGGATACATCGAGAATTCAGCAGGCAACCACGTTGACGGCAAGACCACCCTGAGATGTCTCTTTGTACTTGGACTGCATATCAGCACCGGTCTGACGCATGGTTTCGATGACGTCATCCAGTGGAACGAAATGCTTGCCGTCGCCACGGAGGGCCAGTCGTGAGGCATTGATGGCCTTCGCCGCCCCCATTGTGTTGCGCTCAATGCAGGGCACCTGAACCAGTCCGCCGATGGGATCGCAGGTCAGCCCGAGATTATGTTCCATGCCAATCTCGGCAGCATTTTCAATCTGCTCATTTGTGCCGCCCATGACAGCGGTCAGGGCCCCGGCGGCCATGGAACAGGCGGCGCCGACTTCCCCCTGACACCCGACTTCGGCAGCTGAAATGGATGCATTCTTTTTATACAGCGCGCCAATAGCGGCCGCCGTGAGGAGAAAGTTCCGCACGCCCTGGGGTGTCGAGTTTGCCGCGAAACGGTCATAATACATCAGGACGGCGGGGATGACGCCTGCGGCACCATTTGTCGGCGCTGTAACAACACGCCCGCCAGCCGCATTTTCTTCATTCACGGCCAGTGCCCATAGATTGACCCAGTCCAGAATGGTCAGCGGGTCTTTCATCATGGCTTCCGGACGCCGCAGCAGGTCACGCTGCATAGTTGTGGCCCGGCGTTTGACGTTCAGCCCTCCCGGAAGATTCCCTTCCTCCCGGCATCCCCGTTCGATCGATCCGGTCATGGTGTCCCAGATACGATCAAGCTTCTGGTTGATCTCGTCGTCAGACCGGAGCGCACGCTCATTCTCCAGCATCATCTCGGCGATACTGAGGCCGCTTTCCTGTCCCATTTTCAGAAGCTCTTTTGCCGTGGCAAAATCGTAAGGCACCTGAACATTGACGCCCCGTGCAGCCTCTCCGGCCTCAAATGACTCGATATTGAGAACAAATCCGCCGCCGACCGAGAAGTAGGTATCGCCAAACAACACCTCTCCCGATGAGTTGAAGGCAGTGAAAGTCATGCCATTGGAATGCTGTTCGAGGAATTTATCCATATTGAAGCGTAAATGCTGGTCATGCAGAAAAGGAATGCGGTGTTGCCCGAGCAATTCGATGGAGCGCTTGGCCTTTATATCCTCAATGATTCCGGGGATTCGGTCTGACTCGACTGTGTGTGGTCGCTCACCAGCCAGCCCGAGGATGATGGCAATATCGGTGGCATGGCCCATACCGGTCAGAGCGAGAGAGCCATAAAGATCTACCTGAAGCTGAGCCACCTGATCGAGCAGTCCGCGTGTCTCCAGCTCAAGCAGATAATCTCCTGCTGCATTCATAGGGCCAACTGTATGCGAACTGGAGGGGCCAATGCCGATCTTGAACAGGTCAAAAACGCTGATATGCATGTGGGGTCCAGTCTTGCTGTCGACGTGAAGAAGTCAGAGAGGGGATCGATATTCCATCATCCCGTCAATGAGCCAGTCCGCCACGTAATTTGCAAACGACCAGCGGGGATAAATCCGCCATGTGGCAGGATCCTCTGTTTTTTCCAGAATGACCTGATTCCGGGCGAGATTCGTTCCCGCACAATGACCCGTCAGGAACTTTGACGGGTGCAGATCAAGCAGACATCCTTTCTGCAGGACTTCCTGTGATTTCGGGCCACGGAGTTCCAGCGTTGTCCGGTTGGCACTGACATCTGTGATTGCGGCATGCCGGTCCGCCAGTTGCAGGGCCAGCTTTCCGATAATGGCCTGCTGTTCACCATCGGGGGCAACGATCAGCCATTCATCCGGCCCAAGCCAGAGGGCGCGGGTTGTCAGGCGGGCCGTCACGGTATTCGGCTGTTTTGGCAGCGCAAAGCCTATGGCATCTTCAATTTCTCTGGCGACACCGCGTGCAGACAGGTCAACGCGCAGATTGACCATGCCAAGGAAGGGAATTTCCCGCAGGTAAACGGCACCTTCAACTGACGCAACAGACAGTTTCTGTTCCCAGCCTGAGAGAGCACTTCGGCGAAGTGTGAGATCAACCATTTGCCCGCTCTCCCTTCGGATCAAAAAACACCGGCTCGACCACCCGGACCCTGATGGCCCTTGATTCCAGCGGTGCATAGAGCTCGTCGCCAATCCGTGCCCGACCATTCTTTATCAGTGCGAGGGCGATACTATGCCCCAGCGTCGGGCTGTAATAGCTGGAGGTGACATGCCCCAGCATCGGCACCGGGGGGGCGCCTTTTGCAGCTTCGGTAATCTGGGCCCCTTCCGGCAGAACCTCATTGCCATCGGTTACGGTCAGCAATCCAACCAGTTGTTTGCGGTCACTGCGGGCGGTATCCGCGCGGCTGAAGGAACGCTTGCCAATGAAATCCGGTTTCTGCTTCGAGACGATCCAGTCCATCCCCAGATCCTGGGGGATCACCGTGCCATCGGTTTCCTGGCCGACAATGATGAAACCTTTCTCTGCCCGCAGAACATGCATTGTCTCGGTGCCGTAGGGCGTGATGTCGAAGGCTTTTCCAGCCTCCATGACGGCCTGCCAGACAGCGCGGCCATAGAATGCCGGGACATTGATTTCATAGGACAGCTCCCCGGTGAAGCTGATCCGGAATATCCGGGCCGGGGCACCGGCAATTTCTCCGGTCTTCATAGACATGAAGGGGAAGGATTCTGCCGAAAGATCAATATCTCCGGAGAACTGTTGCAGCACGTCGCGTGATTTCGGACCGGCGATGGAGATCGTTGCAAACTGTTCCGTGACCGATGTGCAAAAGACCTTCAGGTCCGGCCACTCGGTCTGGAGATATTCCTCCAGCCAGTCCAGCACCTGTGCAGCATTACCGGACGTGGTTGTCATGATGAAATGGTTCTCAGCCATCCGGGTTGTCACGCCGTCATCGAAGATCATCCCGTCTTCCTGACACATCAGTCCGTAGCGGCAGCGCCCGATGCCCAGTTTCTTCCAGGCATTGGTATAGATCCGGTTGAGGAACTCCGCTGCGTCCGGCCCCTGAATATCAATCTTGCCGAGGGTTGTTGCATCCAGCAATCCGACATCATTACGGACGGCCAGACATTCCCTGTTTACGGCCTGCTGCATCGTCTCCCCGGCTTTCGGATAGTACCAGGGACGAAGCCACTGGCCGACAATCTCGAACGCCGCCCCCTGCCCTTCATGCCAGTCATGCATGGGCGTTTTGCGAACCGGGTCTGACAGATGTCCGACATTGCGACCGGCCAGTGAGCCATAGGATACCGGTGTGTATGGTGGCCGGAAGGTTGTTGTGCCGACCTTCGGTATGTCGTTGTTCACTTCACGTGCCAGAATGGCCAGCGCATTGATGTTCGATGTCTTGCCCTGATCTGTCCCCATGCCGGTCGTGGTATAGCGTTTCAGATGTTCGACCGAGTGAAAGCCTTCACGGGCAGCAAGCATCAGGTCTCCGGCGGTTACATCGTTCTGGAAGTCGACGAAATGCTTACGGGGGCCCTTGCCTGTGGGATGGTCGCTGGGGGCGACCCATGACGGTTGCAGACCGCCTGGGTCGACGGCCTCTCCCTTCGGCGCTTTCCTTGCACGTGCCCGGAAACCGGCTTCTCGGGCTGAGACGTGACCGGCTTCAGCGGCTTCTGCCAGACAATCCGCCGAAATCCGTGTTCCGTTTGCGGACCCGACAACGCGGCAGGCCTGCGCATAGTGCTCGGGCAGAAAACAGGTCTGCTCCGTATCATAACGAAGCTTGCCACCGGATTGTGAAAACAGATGTATCGCCGGCGTCCAGCCACCAGACATCAGCACAGTATCGCACTCAATCCGCCGGGGCGTGCCTGAAATACCGATGCCATCAGGTGTCGTCATCATCACATCAACACCTGAGACCGATTTGCGCCCAACCGTGCCGATAATGGTCGAGCCCTGCAGAACTTTGATACCCGCATGGTTCGCCAGAGCCAGCGCGTCTTCCCCTGCTTCGGCACGGATATCGATGATTCTGGTGACCGTCATGCCGCTCAGATGCATGTCTACGGCGGAACGGTAGGCGTTGTCGTTGTTTGTGAACAGGACCGCCTGCTCACCGGTTTTCACGCCATACCGGCCGCTATAGACCCGCCCGGCCTCTGCCAGTAATACACCCGGCCGGTCGTTGTCGCCGAAGACCATCGGCCTTTCATGCGCACCGGTTGCAATCACGACCCGTTTTGCCCGGACATGCCATGCCCGGTGTCGCGAGACGGTTTTTGGTCGCAAGGGGCCGAGATGATCCGTCCGCCGCTCCACCATGGCGATGTAATTATTGTCGTAATAGCCAAAAACGGTGGTTCTCGGCAGCAATGTCACATCTTCATGCTGGCCCAGTTCGTCGAGAGCGCGGGCAACCCAGTCACTGCCCGGCAGGCCATCGACAGTTTCACCAGAATGCAGCAGACTGCCGCCAAATTCCGACTGTTCATCAGCCAGCACGACACGGGCACCGGTTCGGGCCGCGGCAAGTGCGGCCGCAAGACCCGCCGGGCCAGCGCCTGCAATCAGGACATCGGCATGAATATACTGATGATCGTAGATATCCGGATCCGGCTGGTCCGGTGCGCGGCCAAGACCGGCAGCACGGCGGATTATCGGCTCATACAGCTTGTTCCAGAATCCGGCTGGTCCCATGAAAGTCTTGTAATAAAAACCGGCAACGAAGATACGCGACAGCAGCGAGTTTATTTCACCGATATCAAAATCAACCGAGGGCCAGGCATTGATGCTGCTGGCAGACAACCCGTCATACAGTTCAATCTGTGTGGCTCTCAGGTTAGGCTCTGTATGGGCTCCCTTCTCCAGTTGAACCAGTCCGCTGGGTTCTTCTGATCCCGCCGTCATGATGCCGCGGGGCCGATGATATTTGAAGGAACGCCCGACCAGCCGGACACCATTAGCAAGCAGGGCCGATGCCAGTGTATCACCGGGATGGCCTTCATAATTCTGGCCGTTGAACGTGAAGTTCAGGATACGACTGCGGTCGATACGACCACCTTCGGAAAGCCGGAAGATCTGGCTCATGCCTTTGCTCCCCCGGTGGTTCCCGGACTGTCTGGCAGGTCCGGCATTTCACCGATCCTGTAACTGCCGGCAATCTCATTCGTATGGGTGTTGCGCATCACATTAAACCAGCGGCGGCAGCCGGAACTGTGGCTCCAGCGTTCCCGGTGCCAGCCTTTCGGGTTTGTCCGCATGAACAGAAAGTCCGCCCATTCCTGATCCGTCAGCTCTTCCGGTTTTTCCGGGCGGGCGATATGGGCTTCCCCGCCATAGTGAAACTCAGTTTCCGGCCGGTCGCCACACCAGGGGCAATGAATAACAAACATGTCTGATCCTCCTAATGCGCGACGGCAGCGGCGCCATGTTCGGCAATCAGTGCGCCCGAGATGAATCGGTCCAGCGCAAAGGGGGCGTTGATCGGATGTGGCTCTCCCGTTGCAATGGTATGGGCGAATACATGTCCTGATCCCGGTGTCGCCTTGAAGCCGCCGGTTCCCCATCCACAGTTAAAAAACATATTCTTAACCGGTGTCTTTGAGATTATGGGTGAAGCATCCGGACAGGTATCGACGATACCGCCCCAGGACCGCAGCATCCGCACACGGCTGAATATCGGGAACAGTTCCATGCAGGCCCCCAGCTGTTCTTCGATCACCGAAAGTGATCCCCGCTGACTGTAGGAATTGTGGCTGTCGATCCCCGCCCCCATGACCAGTTCACCTTTATCGGACTGGCTGACATAAACATGCACAGCATTCGACATCACCACGGTCGGCATGATCGGCTTCAGTGGCTCAGAGACCAGCGCCTGAAGCGGATGGCTTTCCAGAGGCAGTCTGAAACCGGCCATATTGGCCAGCACCGAGGAATGGCCGGCGGCAACCACCCCGACTTTTTTAGCACCAATACGGCCACGGGTGGTCTGGACGCCGGTGACAGTACCATCGCTGATATCAAAGCCCGTCACTTCACAGTTCTGGATGATATCAACACCCTGCGCGTCAGCCCCCCGGGCATAGCCCCAGGCAACCGCATCATGACGGGCGACGCCTGCCCGCTTTTGCAGCGTTGCACCCAGTACGGGATAGCGCACATCCGGCGAGATATTGATGATCGGGCAGAATTCCTTGACCCCTGCCGCGTCCAGCCAGACCGCATCAACCCCGTTCAGCCGGTTGGCATTCACCCGCCGTATGCTTTCGCGGACATCATGCAGGTTATGCGCGAGGTTCATGACACCACGCTGACTGAACATGACATTATAATTCAGGTCTTTTGACAGGCCTTCCCAGAGTTTCAGGGAATGCTCATACATCGCGGCGCTTTCGTCCCAGAGGTAATTGGAACGGACGATCGTGGTGTTTCGGCCCGTATTGCCGCCGCCAATCCATCCCTTTTCAAGCACGGCCACCTTCCGGATGCCATGTTGTTTAGCGAGGTAATAGGCCGTTGCCAGCCCATGCCCGCCACCGCCGATGATGATGACATCATAGGAGGGCTTTGGTTGGGGGCTGCGCCACTGGCGCGGCCAGTCCTGATGCCAGTTCATGGCATTTCGAACGAGGGAGAAAATCGAGAATCTGGTCATGACAGGCCCGGCTGTTGGGATGTCGTTTTATTAGCAGATTTATGTCGCAGAAGATATCCTTTCGCCGACGCAGCCTATGTATATTTGCGACATTGATTGGAATAATATTGCCATTGACGGACGACCCTGATGCAGACATCGGACATCCAGATCAAGGCCCGGCTTTCAGTCGGCATTCTGCTGCTGCCCAACTTCACGTTGATGGCTTTTGCCGGTTTTGTCGAGGCTCTGCGGCTTGCCGCAGATGATGGTGATGGCAGTCGCCAGATCAATTGTCAGTGGACAATCATCGGTCCGGACCTGACCCCGGTCCGGTCAAGCTGCGGGGTTGATGTCACACCATGGGAGACATTTCCCGACCCGGCCCGGTTTGACTATGTCGTGGTTGTCGGCGGATTGCTGCATGCTGGCCCTGATACACCACCGGAGATGGCGAAATATCTAAAGCGTGCCGCATCGGCCAGTGTACGTCTGATTGGTCTTTGCACAGGTGTCTTTCTGCTGATCCGGGCCGGACTGATGAAGGGCAAGCGTTGCTGTGTCAGCTGGTATCACTATCAGGATCTTGTGGATGAATTTCCTGATGTCGAACCGATTGCTGACCAGCTGTTTGTGACTGACGGCAACAGAATTACCTGTGCAGGCGGTGCCGGTGCGGTTGATCTGGCAGCCTGGCTGATTGAACGGCATTGCGGTCGGGCCTGGGCACAGAAAAGCCTGCGTATTCTGGTTATCGACAGGGCTCGGGCACCAAACAGTTCACAGCCCCAGCCACCTTCGATGAAAGCCACCCGGAATGAACGTGTAAGACGGGCCATCTTGCTGATGGAACAACATCTGGGGGATCCCTTGTCAGTCGAAGAGATCGCCCGCCGCGTCAATATATCAAAACGGCAGCTGGAGCGGATATTCCGGCAGGAATTGGGCAAAAGCCCGCATGAGGTTGCCCTGGAACTTCGTCTGAATTACGGCCAGTGGCTGCTGTTGAGAACAAACCGGCCAATCACCGACATTGCCGCAGAATGCGGGTTTGCTGATTCATCCCATTTTTCACGCGCTTACCGAAATGCGTTTGCCGAGACACCATCGTCAGCACGCCAGACAATAAATGCCCGGCCTGAAACCGGATTGGTCGATGCGGTCTGGAACGATATGACGATGCGTTAAGCGACAGAAGCAGGCGCAATCCATGCCGCAATGCACCATTGATGTCGACAGGGCTGCTTTCATCCCTTAAATCGGAGGGATGAATTTTCATGTGCGTCAGGACATTCAACCGGAACGGCCGCTCGAAATTCTGGTGCCTGCCTGTCAGTCTGCACCGGTTGTCTTCTCGTCGCCGCATTCAGGAAACTGTTATCCCGCAAGCTTCATCGCGGACAGTTGCCTTGATCCACATGCCTTGCGGCTGTCCGAAGATTGCTATGTTGATGACCTGTTTGGAAATGCACCAGACTATGGCGCACCGCTCATCAGGGCACTGTTTCCGAGGGCTTATGTCGACGTGAACCGGGAGGAATATGAACTCGACCCGGAAATGTTCGCAGATCCCCTGCCCCCGTATGTGACAACGCGCTCTCCCCGTATATCCGCCGGACTGGGGACAGTTGCACGTATCGTGGCCAGTGGTTCAGAAATATATGGCGACAGAAAACTGTCTTTCGCTGATGCAGAAGACAGGCTGCAAAACTGTTACCGCCCCTATCACAGCGCACTTTCCCGGCTGATAGAAGAGACGCGATCCCGTTTTGGGCTTTGCCTGCTGATTGATTGCCATTCCATGCCGTCCCTGCGGAATATCAAGCCGAAACTGGATGTGGTTCTGGGTGACTGTTATGGCAGTGCCTGCCGGTCAGATATTACCGATCTGGCTGAGGGTTATCTGACGGAGGCGGGGCTGACAGTTGGTCGGAACACACCCTATGCCGGTGGTTTCATTACCAGAACCTATGGCCAGCCACAGGACAACATACACAGCCTTCAGATCGAGATAAGTCGCGATCTCTACATGAATGAACGCCGTCTGACCAAACATCCGGATTTCAATCTGATGAAGGGTGTCATGAGCGGCCTGGTAAGTCAGCTTACCAGTTTCGGACAATCGATGACGGTGGCTGCCGCATGATGACAAAGCCAGAAATTCGACCGGCACGGGAAAGCGATTTTGCCGAGATCACGGCAATATATGCACATCATGTTCGGCACGGTACGGCCAGTTTTGAAGAAACACCGCCATCGGTTCAGGAAATGATGCAACGATGGCAGAAGGTCACCAGCACCGGAAACATCTGGCTGGTTGCCGCCGATAATATCGGGCTGCATGGTTATGCCTACACCACGCCCTTTCATGTGAGACCAGCCTACCGTTTTACAGTCGAGAATGCTGTCTATGTTGCGCATGATGCGGCGCGCCGGGGCATTGGCAAAGCCCTGATGGAAGGGCTTGTTGATCATGCCCGGCTTGCCGGGCGACATCGTATGATCGCTGTCATCGGTGACAGCGACAATGCCGGATCCATCGGGCTTCACGAATTTTTCGGATTCCGGCATATCGGAGTTCTGGAAAAGGTCGGTTACAAGTTTGAACGCTGGATTGATGTCGTGATGATGCAGCTTGACCTTCATCCGGAAGCGAACGCCGGTTGAGTGATTTTTTGAAACCGGCTTCCCTCCCTGCTCCGCCGCAAGTGTCGCCGTCATGGGCGCTGTTTCTGGATGTCGACGGAACACTTGTCGATCTGGCGGATACGCCGGATGAAGCCGCACCCCGGCCGGAACTTCTGCCTGTACTGAAAAACGTGCGTGATCTGCTGGGCGGTGCCCTGGCACTGGTCAGCGGTCGCCCGCTCAGTGGTGTTGATCGTCTGGCGCCACTTTGCGGCCCGGCAGCCGGAATGCATGGTCTTGAACATCGTCGTGCCGATGGCGTGATGATGGATATTGCCCCGCCGACACCCGCACTTCGTGATCTGGCCGACGATCTCCGGACCTTTGAGGCTCGCCATCCCGGCATCATCTGTGAAGACAAGGGACCGACCGTGACCCTGCATTATCGCATGGCGCCGGAACTGGAATCTGCCGCCAGAGACCTTATCTACGCCCACAGGCTGAAGCTTGAACCGGAGTACAAACTTCAGGAAGGCAAGATGATGATTGAAATCAAGCCTGTGGCAGCAACCAAAGGTCAGGCTGTCGATCTGTTCATGCAGGAACCTCCCTTCATTGGCCGCCAGCCGGTTTTTGTCGGTGATGACCTTACCGATGAAGATGGCTTCGCGGCCGTGAACAGGCTTGGTGGTTTGTCTGTCTGGGTGTCGGATGCACCGGAAAGCCGTGAGACGGCAGCACATTTTCACCTTGGCGGCGTTGACGATGTGATCGCCTGGCTAGATCAACTTTCATGAGGCACAGATGACACCAGACCTTAATCTCGGGATCATCGGCAACTGCGCTGTCGGTGCATTGATTGATCGGAAAGGTCGTTATGTCTGGGCCTGTCTGCCCCGGCTGGACAGCGATCCGTTCTTTACGGCGCTGATTGATGGAGAAGAGCCTGCTCGTGGTTTCTTTGATGTTGATCTGGAAGGTTTCAGCCATGCGGAACAAAGTTATGATCGCAATACCGCAATCCTGACCACGCGGCTTCATTGCGTAAAAGGGTCGATTGTCGAGATCACTGATCTGGCTCCGCGCTTTCTGAATCACGGCCGGACCTTTCGACCGACCACTTTCCTTCGCCGCATCCAGACCGTCGCCGGTGAGCCGTTTGTCACCATTCGTCTGCGGCCGAACGTCGATTATGGCCGGGGTATTCCTGTCACGACACGTGGCAGCAATCACATCCGCTATGTCGGAACAGATCATGTCATGCGGCTGACCACGAATGCGCCGGTCGCCTATATTCTCGACGAAACCAGTTTTCTGCTGCAGGAACCTCTGGATCTGCTGCTGGGCCCGGACGAAAGTCTGGCTGACCCGCTGGCCGACACCAGCCGGCGCTTCCTTGATGAGACGACAAGATACTGGCGCAACTGGTCACGCTCCCTTTCGGTCCCGTTTGAATATCAGGACATCGTCATTCGTGCTGCCGTTACCCTGAAACTCTGTGCATTCGAGGAAACCGGTGCTGTGGTTGCTGCTCTGACCACCTCTGTGCCTGAGCATGCGGATAGCGGGCGCAACTGGGATTACCGGTTCTGCTGGTTGCGGGATGCCTATTTTGTCGTACAGGCGCTGAATCGCCTCGGCGCGACGAAGACCATGGAAGGTCTCATTACCTATATCAGTAACATTGTGGCACGCACCGGCGGCGGGCATATACAGCCGGTCTACAGCATCACCACCAATCCGAATCTGGAAGAATGGATTACCGACGGCCTGCAGGGATATCGTGGCATGGGCCCTGTCCGGATCGGTAATCAGGCCAGCGAGCATATTCAGAATGACGTTTATGGTCAGGTGATTCTGGTTGCCACCCAGGCATTTTTTGACAGGCGTCTGTTTCTCCCCGACCTCCCTGCCCTGTTTGAACGGCTGGAACTGGCGGGTGAACAGGCATGGTCCCTGTATGACAAGCCTGATGCAGGATTGTGGGAATTCCGTACCATAGCCCAGGTCCATACCTATTCGGCGGCCATGTGCTGGGCCGGATGTGACCGGCTGGCAAAGATCGCCCTGTCCCTTGGTCTGGATGACCGCAGTGCCTATTGGCGCCAGCGCGCAGAAATCATGCGTGATCGCATCATGGCAGAATGCTGGAATGCAGAGATCAACAGCTTTTCCGATGCTTTCGGCGGATCAAACGTCGATGCCAGCCTGCTGCAACTGGCTGATATCGGCCTGATCCCGGCAGATGATCCGCGTTTCATTGGTACGGTTGAGGCCGTCGGGCGCGAACTGAAACGCGGCCAGCATGTCTTTCGTTACATCTCAAAAGACGATTTCGGGGAACCGGAGACTGCCTTTAACGTATGTACATTCTGGTACATCGAAGCGCTTTGCGCGATTGGCCGGATGGAAGAAGCCCGTGAACTTTACGATGCCGTGCTGGCAAGCTGTAACCATCTCGGTCTGTTGAGTGAGGATATTGATCCGGCCACCGGCGAGTTGTGGGGTAATTTTCCCCAGACCTATTCAATGGTTGGCATGATTACCTGTGCGACCCTGTTAAGCCGGAGCTGGAAGGAAGCCCTGTGAGTCAAAGACTGGTTGTTGTCTCCAATCGTGTTGCTGTTGCAACCGACAAGAAAGCGCAGACCGGCGGGCTTGCTGTCGCCCTGAACGATGCCCTGCGTGAAAATGGCGGTCTGTGGTTCGGCTGGAGTGGCAAGACCGCCGACCGCACGGCCATGACGCCGGAAATCACAGATGCGGGCAATGTTCGCTATGCCACGCTGGATCTGGGTGAGGATGATTTCGACGATTATTATAACGGCTTTGCCAATCGTGCACTCTGGCCGCTGTTTCATTACCGGCTCGATCTGACCAACTTCACAAACCAGAATCACGCTGGTTACTTCCGCGTCAATTCCATGTTCGCCAGCAAGCTGGCACCAATGATTGAGCCGGATGATCTGATCTGGGTGCATGACTATCACATGATACCGCTGGCCGAGGAATTGCGCCGTGCCGGGATCACCAGCCGTATCGGCTTTTTCCTGCATACCCCCTTCCCGGCAGCAGAAATTCTGACGGCGCTGCCCAGCCATGCCAATCTGGTACGCGGATTATGTGCCTATGACATTGTCGGATTCCAGACCGTCAACGACCTGCGTTCTTTTCATGACTATATCCTGCATGAAGCCGGGGGCGTCGTTCATCCCAACGGACAAGTTGAAGCTTACGGCCGCAAGCTGATTGCGCGGGTCTATCCCATTGGTATCGATACCGAAGAATTCGCACATGCAGCGCAACAGGCCGGACGTTCCGCCCAGGTAAAGCGTCTGCGCGAAAGTGTTGGTGACCGGACTCTGATGATCGGCGTCGACCGGCTCGATTACAGCAAGGGGCTTGTTGAACGCTTCGACGCATTTTCCCTGATGCTGGAGCGCTATCCCTCAGAGCGCGGGGCCGTCAGCCTGTTACAGATCGCCCCGCCAACCCGTTCGGAAGTTCCGGAATATCAGGAACTGCGCCTTGAACTTGAAACCCATGCGGGTGGGATTAACGGCCGGTTTTCAGAATTTGACTGGATGCCGATCCGCTATCTCAACAAATCCTACAATCGCGATACCCTTGCCGGGTTCTTCCGGGAATGCCGCGTCGGACTGGTTACCCCCTTGCGGGATGGCATGAACCTGGTTGCAAAGGAATATGTTGCCGCCCAGAACCCGCGTGATCCGGGTGTGCTGCTGCTGTCCCGTTTTGCCGGCGCCGCCCGTGAACTGGATGCGGCCCTGATCGTCAATCCCTTCGATCTCGACTCAACGGCAGAAGCCATGGCACGCGCCCTTACCATGCCAATGGAAGAGCGGCTTGAACGCTGGCGCTCCATGATGGAGGTTCTTAAAGGGAATACCCTGTCCGACTGGCGCGACAGCTTTCTCGGGGACCTCAGGTCGGAAACCGGTTAGATGGCCAGTCTGCTTGGTGATATTGGCGGCACGAATGCCCGTTTTGCAATCGGGCTCGCGGACTCTGACAGGGACTATGCGCGAACCTATCGCTGCGCTGATTATCGCGACCTCGCCAGTATCATCGACATTTTCCTTTCAACGTTACCCGAAGAGCTTAAACCTCGAAACGGTGCCATTTGTGTGGCCGGGCCGGTAAAAGGCCCTAAAGCTGAAATGACCAATCTGCCCTGGTCCGTAGACGCTGATCAGCTGCGGGTTCGTTTTGGCCTTGAGTTCTTGTTTCTGGTGAATGACTTCACCGCACAGGCGATGGCCATTCCTCATCTCGACAACGACGATCTGTTTCCCCTTGATTGCAAGAAACCGCAACCGGGGTACGCACTGGCTGTTCTGGGACCAGGAACCGGGCTTGGCGTCTCTGCTCTGGTGCCAACATCTGATGGACGATGGTCCCCCCTGATGACAGAGGGCGGACATGTCACGATGGCCAGCCGGACAGAAGACGAAGCGCGTGTTTTATCTTTTCTGGCTCAGAAATTTGGCCATGTCTCTGCCGAAAGAGTCGTGTCCGGACAGGGAATAGAGAACATCTACACAGCCCTGTGTGAGTTAAACGGCATTCCCTGTTCAGAAGTCTCGGCCCGGGATGTCGTGGAAGATGTACTGGCAGGTGACGGCGACATATCTGCCGAGACAATGAAACTGTTCTGCGGGTTTCTTGGCACTGTTGCCTCCAACCTTGCGCTGACCGTGGGCGCTCAGGGTGGTGTGTTTCTTGCCGGAGGTATATTGCCCCGGATGCCCGGAATTATCGCAGCCTCAAACTTTCGATGCCGGTTTGAAGACAAAGGCCGTTTCCGGGAGTATCTCTCACCAATACCGGTCCGGATCATCATGCATCCCTATCCGGCCTTTCTGGGGCTGACAGCTCTCATACGGGACCGCTACAGCCGGAACTAGGGCACTTGACGCCCGGCCGGGCATCGCCATCTAATCAGTATGACCGATGGTTCCGGGCCGATAGCGTTTGTCGGTTGGCTGGTGATCGGTAATATCAACTGAATCAAAAAGAACGCTGCGGAGAGACGTCATGATCGATCCCTTCGGTCGTACAATCAATTATCTGCGCGTGTCGGTCACTGACCGCTGCGATTTTCGCTGTGTATATTGTATGGCAGAAGACATGACATTTCTGCCCAAAAAAGAAGTTCTGTCGCTTGAGGAACTTGATCGTCTGTACAGCGCTTTCGTTCGTAATGGTGTCGAAAAACTTCGCCTCACGGGTGGTGAGCCGCTGGTACGGCGCAACATCATGTGGCTCATCGAACGCATGGGCCGTCATCTGGAAAGCGGTGCGCTGAAAGAACTGACCATCACCACGAATGGCAGCCAGCTCGGAAAATATGCGCAAGATCTCTATCGGTTCGGCATGCGGCGGGTTAATGTTTCCATCGACACGCTCGATCCGGAAAAGTTTGCGGCGATTACCCGCTGGGGCAAACTCGACAAGGTTCTGGACGGTGTCAGGGCCGCGAAGGATGCCGGGCTTGAGGTCAAGATCAATGCGGTAGCGCTGAAAGGCGTCAACGAGGACGAACTGTCAGCAATGACAGGCTGGTGTGGCGAGAACGACCTCGACCTGACCATCATCGAAACCATGCCACTGGGCGAGATCACCGGCGACCGCAATGACCAGTATCTGCCTCTCAGCATGGTACGCGCCGCCCTGAAACAGGACTGGACGCTGAATGCATCGGACCATACGACGGGCGGCCCGGCGAAATATTACACCGTCGCAGAAACCGGCAAGCGGATCGGTTTCATTACCCCGATGACGCATAATTTCTGTGAAAGCTGCAACCGCGTCCGGCTGACCTGCACGGGAACCCTGTATATGTGTCTGGGACAGGACGATGCTGCAGACCTCCGCGAGCCTTTGCGTGCCAGTGAGAGCGACGAGGCTCTGGATGCAGCAATTCACGAAGCGATTTCCCGAAAGCCGAAGGGACATGACTTCGTCATCGACCGTCGACGTAAATCGCCTGCCGTTTCACGTCATATGAGCGTGACGGGCGGCTGATCCATCCGTTAGAACAGGTTACGGCGTTTAGCCCCTTCCCTTTTTATCCAGGCTGACTGCAATGACCGAAACTGACAATGACACCCTGCTGGCCAACCGGCTGGATGACGGATTTTTTCCGGAACTTCCGAATCACTATCGCGGCAAGGTACGTGATGCCTATGATCTCCCCGATGGTCGCCGGGTCATGATCGCGACAGACCGTCAGTCGGCGTTTGATGTGGTTCTCGCGTCGGTTCCCCTGAAAGGTCAGGTTCTGACTCAGACAGCAAAGTTCTGGTTTGAGCAGACCGAAGATATCTGTCCGAACCATGTCATCAGCTTTCCCGATCCGAATGTCACCGTTGCCAAACGGCTTGATATGCTGCCCATTGAAATCGTCGTGCGCGATTATCTGACCGGATCGACGGACACGAGCGTCTGGAAGATGTATGAAGCCGGGAAACGCACCGTATATGGCCATTCTGTGCCAGATGGATTGCGCAAGAATGACAAGCTTCCGGCAACCATCATCACCCCGACAACCAAAGCCGAAGTCGGTGGTCATGATGCCCCGATCACGGCAGATGAAATTATCTCATCCGGTATTATGTCCGCCGAACGCTGGGATGAATTGTCGCGTATCAGTCTGGCACTGTTTGCCCGCGGGCGTGAAGTCGCAGCGAAGCATGGTTTGATTCTGGTCGACACAAAATATGAATTCGGTGTCGATGAAACGGGGGCATTCATTCTGGCCGACGAGGCGCATACGCCTGATTCCAGCCGGTACTGGAAGGCCGGAAGCTATGAAAGTCGTCACGCCGCAGGAGAAGAACCGGAAAGTCTGGATAAAGAATTTCTGCGACTGTGGATCAGCCAGCGTTGTGATCCCTACACGGAACCGGTTCCCGAAATTCCCGGCCCGACCCTGATCGAATTCAGTTCGCGCTATGTTACGCTGTATGAAACCGTGACCGGACTGCCCTTCTCGCCCGGTGATATCCGCACTCCGGTCCGTGACCGTATCCGGGCCGCTCTGGCGCGTGAATTTCCGGAATATTTCTGACAGTCTGATACCTGCCTGACTGGTCACTGGATTTATTTTGTACGGACACTGGTGTCATTCAGGACCAGACCGTTATACTGCCCGCCCACAAGTGTCGGAAAGCCGCATGGATTTCAACAAGATCGCGTTCGTCGCCTCCAGCAGCTCAGGGGCCGAACAGGCCCTCGTCCGGCTGAAGGACCGGTATGAGAACGTTGATCCTGCTGATGCTGATGTAATTGTGGCACTTGGCGGCGACGGGCTGATGCTTGAAACCCTGCACCGCTATCTGTCCCGCGACATACCGATCTACGGTATGAATCGTGGTACCGTTGGTTTTCTCATGAACCGCTATCGGGAAGACAATCTGCTGGAGCGGCTGCAGGCGTCGGAACCCATTACCCTCAACCCGTTGCTCATGCATACCCGCGATACTGACGGGGTCGAGAATACGGCACGCGCCATCAACGAGGTCTCCCTGCTACGCCAGACCCGTCAGGCTGCACAGTTGCGTATTTCCGTTGATGACAAGGTCCAGTTAAAGGATCTGGTCTGTGACGGGTTTATTGTCGCGACCCCTGCAGGCAGCACGGCCTACAATCTGTCAGCTCACGGTCCGATCGTACCGCTTGGGA
>TARA_R110000787_G_scaffold118825_1_pt1 | contig 41996 bp, 41 predicted proteins | sample TARA_R110000787 | Tara Oceans TARA_R110000787 (sample SAMEA4397920) | marine metagenome | biome: Polar Biome; feature: [DCM] deep chlorophyll maximum layer (ENVO:01000326); material: water (ENVO:00002006), including particulate matter (ENVO:01000060) such as... | depth 35 m | reverse complement strand
CTGTCGTCATGTCTCTAGATCAATATAGGTGAAATATTGACTTGAGCCATAGCTTTATTGAGATAGCGATGAAAACTCTTGGCGCGCCCTGCTTGCCTAGCGCGGAGCCATGCCAGCGCGACTACAGGCCGCCACATACTCATGTCAGAAGCCGAAAATGTCGAAGATGTGAGATAGCATCTGGCCAAGTGCCGGGCGGCCCAGTCGCGCCACAGATTTGTGATCGCGTCATCTGGCCCCTCGCCAAAGCGCATGAGCATTTCGGACCGCACAGCATCGGCCGCTGGATGACCTGCCGCCGCCTTTGACCAGTCGATGACCTTGAGGCCAGCGTCAGTCATCATGATATTACCCAGGTGAAAGTCGCCATGGGTCAGGATGGGTGCGTCCGGTAATGTTCGTAGATAGGCAATTGCGGATTGCTTGATCGCCATAGGAGCCGGGCCGTAGCTGATGTCGGTTTCCAGAACCTGTTTGAGCGACCGCAACTGCCCTGCGGGCGCCTCGCTTATGCGCCGATGGAGATCCGCCATCTGTTCCAACGCCCAGCCCGCACGCACGGGATGGCGCCGCAACCACGCCATCAAGGTCGGTCCTTCCAGATAGGGGTAGACAATGGCTCGGCCCTCTTCGCCATCATGGCGGCCAAGCGCTGGCGCCGTCGGCAGGCCGACGGTGTTGGCATGGACCGACACTGCGACTTCGCGCGCAATCATCTCATCCGAAACGCTGTTTCGGAAAATCTTGAGCACATGGCCATCGCCCCTATCGTAGAGCATTGCACTCGCACCTTGGGCGATGAAGCGCAGGTCGGGCGTTGTAGGTTTGGCTGGTGCAGGGCTTTCCATGGCTCATGTCCGCAAATAGGCGTAAGGGAACAGGGCGGCGGCATAAGCCGACTGCCTGACAGACCGACCCGTAGCAGATGCCGGGATGGATGGGATCGGATAAGAGCGAATGACTTGGACCAAGATTATAGCGTCCAGCATCACCGCATGAATTCATGCCTCCAAATAGGCTTTGCCGAGCGGATATTCTCCCACGCCTTTTGCCACGTGCCAATCGGTCATCGAGAGATGACAGGAGTGGTATGTGACGCGGATCAATCGAAAACACGCGAACCCATCGGGCTCTTCGGGTTAGCCGGGCATGTAAAAAAATTGGCGGAGACGCCGGGATTCGAACCCGGGGAGCCCCATTCAGGGCTCGACGGTTTAGCAAACCGCTGGTTTCAGCCACTCACCCACGTCTCCGCACGAATTGCCTGCCGGTTAGGCGGACAATGGCTGGGGAGGGGCTATAGCGATGGCCTTCTTGCATGGCAACGGGTCTGTCACAGCTATTTTGCAGGCATTCCCCCCATGCGCATTCGTTCCGGCGCAGAATCGACTCAGATTGGCGTTCGTTCATTGGCCTTTCAGCTTGAAAGCCGATAACCGGGCCTATGGTTGAGTGCAGATTTTTCGGGGAGCGACGGGCATGAACAGCAAAATGGGGCAAATGGCCGCCCGTGTTGCGCGAGCAGGGACGCTGGTCGTGGCACTTGCCGGACTGGCGCTGACGCCCGTCGCGACGCAGGCACAGGTCCGCACGATCGATCCCAATACGGCGATCGATGCCGATCTCGCGCCGCCGCCCCCAACAGACAGCGCGCCAACAGCCCCAGGCGTCGATTCCAGTGTCTATGATGGCCCACCAGCGATCGAAGATCCGGCGACGGCAACCGGCGCGCCGGTAACCGCCAATTCGCCCCCCGCAGCGCCAGATCCAACCATCTCCTATCAGGAGGATGACCTGATCGGTGCAGCCGAGGGCGTTTTCGGCAAGGGTGCCGAAGGGTTGGCCGGCCTCATCGAAAAAGTGCTGAAGGATCAGGGGCGTCCCAACGCCTATATCGCCGGGCGCGAGGCATCGGGCGCGTTTGTCGTTGGCCTGCGCTATGGGTCAGGCACATTGAACCATAAGGTCGAAGGCAAACGCGAAGTCTATTGGACTGGCCCGTCGATCGGTTTCGACGTCGGCGGCAATGCGGCCAACACCTTCGTCCTGGTCTATAATCTCTACGACACGCAGGATCTTTACCACCGCTTCCCCGCCGCTGAAGGCACGGCTTATCTGGTGGGTGGCTTCACCGCCAGCTACCTGCGTTGGGGCAATGTGGTGCTGATCCCAATCCGGCTTGGCGTCGGCTATCGGCTGGGCGTCAATGCCGGCTATATGAAGTTCAGCGAAAAACGGAACTGGATGCCCTTCTGACGCAGGCTATAGCGACAGGGCAAGTTGTTCGCCCTGATCGGCTGCTTCCTCTGCTTCCAGATTATGCACGCCCAGGCCCAGTAGTCGCGCGCCCATGCGCAAGGGCAATTGGGCCAGCAGAAGCTCGCGTGCGACCCGCACCAATATATCGGGCGATCGTACTGGCACAGCGAAGCTGCGCGATCGGGTGATGATGCGAAAATCGGCGAATTTCACCTTGAGCACGATCGTTCGGCCCCAGGCTTGTGCCTTGTCGATCCGCGTCCACAAGCTGGCAGCGATCCGTTCGATCTCTGCCAACAGCGCGGCCCGGTCGGTCAGGTCGTCGGAAAATGTGTCCTCCACGCTCACCGACTTACGCCCTTCGCGCTCGCGCACGGGTCGGTCATCCTCGCCCCGCGCCGCGCGATAATAATAGTCCGCCGAGCTGCCAAAATGGGCCTGGAGAAAGCGGAGATCGCGGGCGCGCAGGTCCGCCCCCGTCTCGATCCCCAATTCATGCATCCGCCGCGCGGTCACTGGCCCAATGCCGTGGATGCGCCGCACTGGCATCGTCGCGATGAAGGCTGCGCCCTCGCTCGGCCGCACCACGCACACGCCATCGGGTTTGTTCTGGTCCGATGCCAGCTTGGCGATCAGCTTGTTGTAGGACACGCCAGCAGATGCGGTCAGGCCCGTTTCCGTCCGAATCAAGTGCCGTATCTCTTCGGCCACCTGCGTTGCCGACGCGATCCCCGACTTGTTCACCGTCACGTCCAGATAGGCTTCATCCAGCGACAGCGGCTGGATGATGTCGGTATAACGACTGAAAATCTCGCGAATATGCGCGGACGCCGCCCGGTAGGCATCGAATCGAGGCGTGACGAAAATCAGGCCGGGGCAGAGCCGCCGCGCCCGTGCGCCGGGCATGGCCGATTTGACCCCGAATGTGCGCGCTTCATAGCTGGCCGTCGCCACCACCCCACGGGGGCCACCTCCGCCCACGGCGATCGGCTGGTCCCGCAGCGCAGGGTCATCGCGCTGTTCCACCGACGCGTAGAAAGCGTCCATGTCGATATGGATGATCTTGCGCAGTGGCGGCGGCACCTGGTCCATGGTCCAATGCTATGCCATAATCGGAACAAAAGGAAAACGGCGTTGCGCCGCTCCGCTTATTTCTTGGTCTTGAGCGCCAGCAATGCCGCAAAGGGGCCGGTCTGATCTTCGTTCAATACGCCGACCTCCTTGAGATAGGCGTCGGCGTCCGGCGAGCGGGGATAGGGGGCCATGACCAAAGCCATGGTTTCGGCCACGGCTTCGCCCATATCGATGATCTGGCCGTCATAGCCGATCGTGTCGCAATCCTCGACATCCAGCTCCAACTCGTCGCTGTCGATCACGTCGGTCCCTTCGACAATGAAGCGCAGCAGGAAATCGCTGTCGATCAACTCCGGCACGGGCAGCCCGGTCGCAACACAGGGCTGCGACAACGTGGCGCGTATCCGGCCCCGCGCGACGATCGCGCCATTTTCCTCGCCAAGCCCGTAATCGGCTTCCAGCCGATCGAGCGCGAGCAGGCCGAAACGGCGCATCAATGCCAGGCGCTCCTCGGCCTTGGCCGCGATATGCACGCTGCCCGCGAGCCGACCGATCTGGTCGACCTTGAGCGGGCGTGAAAATTCAGGCGCGGGGACGGGCGTCATCCGATATCTCCGGCCAACAGGGCATCGCGCGACAGACAACCCAGCCGGGTCCAGCGCTCGCGCAAAGCCCCTTCGACATGGTCGAGCGCGGTGTCAGGCGCCGCCGCGCCGCGATAAAGGTTGCGCACCAGCGCCTCGCGCAAATCCGCCTCACCGCCCAATGCCGCGCGATACGCGCTGATCCGCCCGCCAAGCGCGCTCATCATCCGGCCGACATGCTTGCCGACCACGACATCGCCAATCCCTTCCTGCCGCAACTGGCCGTCCATATCATCGACGAAGACTTCGGTCAGCCAGACGCTTTCCTGCGTGGCTCCCAGCTCTTGCAGCCGAACCAGCACCTGGCTCAGGATCGCGACGATCATGTCGAACCGCCCGTCCAGCGTGTCGGGCACCGCGCCCTCCAGATACCAGTGCGGCTGGCGCCCTTCCCCGACGATCGCTTGATAAAGCGGCATCAGACTATCCTTGGGGTCGGTGCGCCCGAACAGTCGTTGCAGGAAGGAAGGGGAGGTGGTGGACATGCGGCAACGTCTTTTCATGGTGGATGGGCGGGCGGCGCGCATTGCCCCATATTTCGCGCCCCTTGCCGGGGACGGCGCATTTCCATATTGATCGCTGCGTCGCCCAATGCAATGGCGGCGTCATGTTTCTTGGGTTCGCGGGGCCGCCCCCGCAGGAGAAGTCGATGCGTCCGTTCAGCCGTCATTCCGCACAGGGGCGCATCCTGCTCGCCATAGGCCTTGGCGCGTTCGTGCTGGGCGCATCGGGTTGCACCCGCGTTCGCACCCATCAGGGCTATCAGGTCGATAAGCTGCTGGTCGATTCGGTCCAGCCTGGCATCGACAACCGCGCTTCGGTGGAAGGGACGCTGGGTCGTCCGACCTTCACCTCGCAATTTGGCGAGCAGGAATGGTATTATATTTCGCGCAGCATGCGTGCGCTGGCCTTCTCCAATCCCAAGCCCGTTGAACAGACCGTGCTGCGCGTCCGCTTTGATGATGCTGGTAATGTCGCCGCGGTCGATCGCATGGGGCTGGAACAGGTCGCTAATATTTCGCCATCGGGTGACAAGACTCCAACGCTCGGCCGCAATCGCAGCCTGTTCGACGAGATTTTCGGCAATATCGGCGCGGTCGGTGCCGGTGGCATGGGCGGAGCCGGCGCAGGCGGCGGCGGTGGACCTGGTCCCAACGGCAGTTGAGCCTAAGCAGGGTGCCATCGGCTCTGGGCCATCCAGCGACCGCGTCACGCGATTAGACAAGGCATTTCTGGCCCTCGCTCCACCTTCCGATCGGCCGATCGGAAGGTGGATGTCGGTTTAGGGTTGCCTCTCGACATAGGAATGGGGAAGACGGGCATCATCATCGGATAGGCCTGCCATCATCGTGCCTTGAGGGTATCGACCCGGAGAAGAATTTGTTTTTGGTCCTGCTTTGCCTCCTGCCATTCGTCGGCACCTTGCTGCTGTCGATCATGGGCCGGGCAGGGCGCGATGCGCAGGCCCTGATAGCCTTGGTTCCCGCCGTGGCTGGGCTCGCTTTACTCGGCTGGTTCGCCCCGCTCGTGCTGGGCGGCGGGGTGGCGCAATGGCATATGGCCTGGGTGCCGCACTTGGGGCTGGACTTCAGCCTCCACCTCGACGCGCTGGGCTTTCTGTTTGCGGGCCTGATTCTGGGCATCGGCCTGCTCATCATTCTTTATGCGCGCTTTTATCTGGCTGCTGACGAAGCGATGGGCCGGTTCCTGGCCATGCTGCTGCTGTTTCAGGGGGCCATGCTGGGCATCGCCCTGTCGGGCAACATCTTGCTGCTGCTCATCTTCTGGGAACTCACTAGCCTGTCCTCCTTCCTGCTGATCGGCTTTCGCAGCGACAAGGCGGCGGGGCGGCAGGGCGCGCGCATGGCGTTGGCGGTGACGGGCGGCGGCGGTCTGGCGCTCATCGGCGGTCTGGTATTGCTGGGCACGATCGCGGGATCGTTCGAACTGGCCGACATATTGGCGAGCGGCGACATCATTCGGGCGTCCACGCTCTATCCCGTGGCGCTGATCCTGATCCTGCTGGGCTGCTTCACCAAGTCGGCGCAATTCCCGTTTCACTTCTGGCTGCCCCACGCCATGGCGGCTCCCACGCCCGTCAGCGCCTATTTGCACAGCGCGACCATGGTAAAGGCCGGGATATTCCTGCTGGCCCGTTTCTGGCCGGTGCTATCGGGGACGGACCTGTGGTTCTATCTGGTGACGACGACCGGGCTGATCACGATGATCCTCGGCGCGGCCGTTGCTCTGTTTCGTCATGATCTCAAGGCCATCCTCGCTTACTCCACCATCAGCCATCTCGGCCTGCTGACCATGTTGTTCGGCTTCGGCACGCCGGTCGCCGCGATGGTTGGCGTCTTCCACCTGCTCAACCATGCCCTGTTCAAGGCCGCCCTGTTCATGAACGCGGGGATCGTCGATCATGAAACCGGCACGCGCGACATCCGCCTGCTGGGCGGGCTGGCGACGTTGATGCCGATCACCGCAACGCTGGGTATCGTTGCGTCCGCCTCCATGGCGGGCTTGCCCCCGCTTGCCGGTTTCCTGTCGAAGGAAATGATGCTGGAGGAGGCCGGGCACACCCTATGGGCGGGGCAGGCGTGGATCGTACCGCTTGCTGCGGTGATTGGAGCCGCGCTGTCGGTGGCCTATTCGCTGCGGTATATCGTGCATCTCTATCTCGGCTGCCGCCCGGCATCCTATCCCGTAGAACCGCATGATCCGCCGTTCGGGCTATGGGCACCCTCTGCATTGCTGGTTGCGCTGACCATCCTGGTCGGCCTGTTCCCGCAGACGTTGACAGTGGGCCTCGTCACGCCCGCTGCCGCCATCGTCACTGGCGGGACCGCGCCGCCGTTCAAGCCCGCGCTTTGGCATGGCGTGACGCCTGCGTTGGTGATGAGCATCGTTGCGGTAGCCGTCGGGGCGTTGATGCTTTGGCTTCATGGCCCGTTGCTGCGGATATGGGACGCCCTGCGCCTGCCCGATGCCAAGCGGATGTTCGACCGAGCGCTGGAATGGCTGGTCGATCGGGCAAGAGACATGACGATGGCCATCCATAATGGCTCGCTGCAACGGCAACTCAGCCTGTTGTTCCTGGTCGCGATCCTGGTCGGCGCGCTGGGCGTGTGGACTGGCGGCTACAGCCCCGGCACCCGTCCCACCATACCAGCCCATCCCGTGGCGATCCTCGCCTGGGGCTTGCTGGTTGCGGCAGTCATCGCTGTCGTGAAGGCACAGCGGCAACGCTATCTTACGCTGGTCTATATCAGCGTGGTCGGCCTCGTCATCTCACTGGCCTTCATTTATCTGTCGGCCCCGGACCTCGCTCTGACGCAGATTTCAGTGGAAGTGGTGACGATCCTGTTGCTGCTCCTCGCGCTCAACCTGATGCCCAAACAGCCGGTGCGCCTGTCCAGCAACGGTCTGCGTCTGCGCGATGGTTTGATCGGGCTGGCCGGTGGCACGGTCGCAGGCCTGGCGGCTTGGGCCGTGATGACGCGCGAACCCAATGATCCGATCTCCGCCTATCATTGGGAAAACAGCTATTCGGGCGGCGGCGGGACCAATGTGGTCAACGTCACCTTGGTCGATTTCCGCGCTTTCGATACGTTCGGCGAAATCACGGTGCTGGGCATCGCCGCGCTCACCATCTTCGCGCTGCTGCAACCGGTGGCGCGTGGACCGTCGGGCCAACGCCTGCGCGAGTGGGTGGCGGATCTGCCGCGATCGCCCGAACGCCATCCCATGATGTTCGCGGTTGCCGCACGGCTTCTGCTGCCACTGGCGACGATGATCGGCCTTTTCATCTTCCTGCGCGGCCATAATCTGCCGGGCGGCGGCTTTATCGCCGGGCTGGTCGTCTCCATCGCGATGCTGATGCAATATATGGCGTCGGGCTTTGAATGGGCGGATCAGCGGCGGCGGATCGACGAACATATGCTGATCGGTTTTGGCGTCACCATTGCCGCGTTGACTGGTCTTGGTTCGCTGTTCTTCGGCGCGCCGCTGTTCACCAGCGCTTTCGGCTATGTCACGCTGCCGCTCGTCGGAACGTTCGAACTGACGACGGCGATGCTGTTCGACGTCGGCGTTGCCATGACGGTGATCGGCGCGGTGATGCTGGCCTTGGCCGAACTCAGCCACATCGCCCAGCGCGCGGAAAAAGCCTTTGTGGAGGATGATGGCCCGATGGACATCGACCCGGCCAAGCTGCGGGGGCGCCGGACATGAGCATAGAATTTCTGGTCGCATCGGCCATCGCCGTGCTGACGGCGGCGGGTATCTATCTCGCTTTGCGCGGCCGCACTTTCCCGGTCGTGCTTGGCCTTGCCATGTTGTCCTATGCCATCAACCTCTTCCTATTTGCCATCGGTCGCCTGACGATCGATCACCCACCGCTCTATGAAAAGGGCGTGACCGACTATGCCGACCCCTTGCCCCAGGCGCTGGTCCTGACCGCCATCGTCATTTCCTTCGCCATGACCGCGCTCGCCGTGGTGCTGTCGCTGCGCAGTTTCCTCGAAACCGGTACGGATCAGGTCGATGGTATCGTCGAGGCTGATCCGCCCCAGCCCGATCGGGATGCCGCGCCATGATCGATGCGCTGATCGCTGCCCCCCTGCTGCTGCCCGCATTTGCGGGAACCGCGACGTTGCTGTTCCGTCGTCGTCGGCGTTGGATCGGTGCGGCCATCTCGGTTGGCTCGGCGGCAGGGCTCGTCCTGCTGGCGCTTGTCCTTATGGCGCGGGCGATGGCGAGCGAACCCTTGGCCTATGCGCTGGGCAATTGGCCAGCGCCCTTCGGCATCGTGCTGGTGCTGGACCGATTGGCGGCGCTGATGCTGCTGCTGACGGCTGTGCTCGGCCTTGCCGTGGCGACTCATGCGACCCTGACTGGCCTTGATCGTAAGGGATGGCACTTTAACCCCCTCTTCCAGTTCCAGTTGCTTGGTATCAATGGCGCATTCCTGACTGGCGATCTGTTCAATCTGTTCGTCTTCTTCGAAGTGTTGCTGATCGCCTCCTATGGCCTGATGCTGCATGGGCAGGGCGCGCAGCGCCTCACGGCGGGCGTGCAATATGTGATCGTCAACCTGATCGGCTCCACGCTGTTCCTGATCGCGCTCGGCCTGCTCTACGGGATCACCGGCACGCTCAACATGGCCGACATGGCGGTTCGCGCCGCTGCCCTGCCACCGGGGGATATGGGGCTGTTGCGCGCGGGTGGGTTGCTGCTCGTTATGGTGTTCGCGCTCAAGGCTGCGCTTGCGCCGTTGCACCTGTGGCTGCCGCGCACCTATGGTTCGACGGCACCTGCGGTAGCCGCGCTGTTCGCGATCATGACCAAGGTCGGGGCCTATGCGATGATGCGCACCGTGCCGCTGATCTTTGGCGATGGCGTTGGACAAGTTCTGCTTCCTGCGGCGCTGGTCACTATGCTGCTGGGATTTGTCGGCCTGCTCGCGGCGCGAAGCTTGCGGGATATGGCCGCGTTCGGCCTTATCGGTTCGACGGCCACCCTGCTTGTCGCCATCGCTCAGTTCGATCAGCGCGCCATGACTGCTGCTCTCTTCTACCTGCCGCATACCACCTTGGCCGCTGCCCTCTTGTTCCTGACGGTCGATCTCGTCATCCGCTGGCGTCCGGCCGAGGGCGACTCGATCGTGCCGACATCGTCCTTTGCCGGCCAGGGTAGGCTGGCCCTGCTGTTCCTGGCGGCGGCGATCGCGCTGGCGGGGCTTCCACCGCTGTCTGGCTTCATTGGCAAGTTGCTCATCCTTCAGGCATCGCTCGCATCGCCTTATGTCATCGCCATCTGGGCCTTGGTGCTGGGGACCAGCCTGCTGGCGGTGGTCGGCATGGCACGGGCAGGCACCACCGTGTTCTGGAAGCAGGGTAGCTGCCCACCCACGTCCAAAAGCCGCACCGCCTTCCGCGCGATCGAAGCGATGCCGGCCTTTTTCCTGCTGATCATGCTGGGCGCGCTGACCGTGGCCGCTGGCCCCGCGACGGCCTATGCCGACGCCACCAGCCACCAGATTTTCGATGTGCCCGCTTATGTTCGCGCCGTACTGGGACCAGCGGCACCGGGAGCAACCCCATGAAACGCCTGTTGCCGCATCCCGGCCTCACGCTTCTGCTCGTCATCATGTGGATGCTGGTGCTCAACAGCCTGAGCGTCGGTGGCTTTCTGCTCGGCCTCTTCTTCGCCATCGTGGTGCCGCTCTTCACGGCGCCCTTCTGGCCGGATCGGCCGCAAATGCGTCTTGGCTTGCCCTTGCTCGGCTATGCGTTCCTGGTGCTATGGGACATCGTCGTTGCTAATTTTCAGGTTGCCTGGCTGATCCTGTTCCGGCGCAACCGCGATTTTCGCTCCTGCTGGCTCAGCATACCGCTGGAACTGCGCTCGGCCGAGGCGATCACTTTGCTCGCGGGCACGATCAGCCTGACGCCCGGCACCGTCTCCACCGATATTTCGACCGATGGCCGCCATCTGCTGGTCCATGCGCTCGATACCGGCGATCCTGCGGGGGAAATCAACCGCATCAAGGTGCGCTATGAGCGCCGCCTGCTGGAGATATTTCGATGATAGAGACCGCTCTGTCGATCGCGTTGGGGTGCGTCGCGCTGGCGATGCTGCTGAACCTTTACCGTTTGCTGCGCGGACCCAGTGCGCCGGACCGCATCCTGGCGCTCGACACGATGGTCATCAATGCCATCGCGCTGATCATCTTGTTCGGCATATTGGAAGAAAGCGGCACCTATTTCGAGGCGGCGCTGTTGCTGGCCATGGTCGGCTTCGTCGGCACCGTCGCCTATACCAAGTTCCTGCTGCGCGGCGATATTGTGGAATAGGATGGACCAGCCAGAATGACCGCCATGATCGATCTCATCATCGCCTTTCTTATCGTGCTCGGTGGTGCCTTCGCGCTGATCGGCAGTTGGGGACTGGCGCGCCTGCCATCGCTGATGAGCCGCCTGCACGGCCCGACCAAGGCGACCACGCTGGGCGTTGGCGGCTGCCTGATGGCGTCGATGCTCTATTTCCCGACCCATGGCCTCAACTGGTCGGCGCATGAACTGCTGATCACGCTCTTCCTGTTCATCACCGCGCCGATTTCGGCCAATATGATCGCCAAAGCCTATATCCATCGGCGGCATAGCGAAAGCCGGATGACGGTCGAAACGGCCAGTATGTTGCCCGATTCGCCTGCCGGGGCTGCGGAATGGGCGACATTCGGCGTCGCGGATGCCGATCGGCCGAACCAGCCTTCAGGCGAACCCGCTCAACCTTTGTAAAGCGCGTCCAGCCGGTCGGCATAGCGTTTGCGGATCACATGACGGCGGATCTTGATCGACGGGGTCATTTCCTCATTCTCGATCGTGAACGGTTCGTCGGCCAGGATGAAGCGACGAACCCGCTCGGTCACTGACAGGTCGCTATTCACCCGGTCCACCGCCGCACGGAGCGCCGCCATATAGGCTGTATCGGCGCGCGCCTCCGCCAGCGTCAAACCCTTGGCCTGCGCCCATTCCAGCGTCCATTCGGCATCCGGCACGATCAGCCCGACCAGATAGGGCCGCCGGTCGCCATGGACCATCGCCTGCCCGATCTCGGCCTGCAGCGTCAGCATCCCCTCGACCTTCTGCGGCGCGACATTGTCGCCCTTGTCGTTGACGATCAGGTCTTTCTTGCGGTCGGTGATGCGGATGCGCCCCTTGGCGTCGAATTCCCCGATATCGCCGGTGTGGAGCCAGCCGTCTTTCAACACCTTCTCGGTTTCCGCGGGATTGCGCCAATAGCCGTGCATGACCAATTCGCCCCGGACCAGAATTTCGCCATCCTCGGCGATCTTCACTTCCACCCCATCGAGCGGCGGGCCAACCGTGTCCATGGCGATTCCCGCGCGCGGGCGGTTGCAACTGACCACCGGCCCGGCTTCGGTCTGGCCATAGCCCTGCAGCAGGATCAGCCCCATCGCGTCGAAGAACAGGCCGACATCGGGATTGAGCGGTGCCCCGCCCGACACCAGCGCCTTCAACCGGCCGCCAAAACGGGCCCGGATTTTGGGGATCAGGGTGCGGGCGAGCAGCGCCTTCATCGGCCGGTCGAGCAAGGACGTTCGTCCCTGCTGCTCCTTGGCAGCGATTCGTAGCGCCTGTGTCATCAGATAGCTGGGGAATTTGCCCTGCTTCTCGATCGACTTCATGATCCGCGCGCGCAGCACTTCGAACAGGCGGGGCACGACGACCATGATGGTCGGCCGCGTCTCCTCGATATTGCTGGCGAGCTTTTCCAGCCCTTCGGAATAATAGATCTGCCCACCCAGCAGCATCGGCAGAAATTGTCCGCCACTATGTTCATAGGCATGGGATAGCGGCAGGAAGGACAGGAAGACTTCCTCACCCCACCCGAAATCCTCCACGACGATCGCGCCTGCGCCCTCGGCATTGAGCAGGATCGCGCCATGATGCTGCATCACCCCGCGCGGTGCGCCGCCGGTACCGCTGGTATAGATGATGCAGGCCTGGTCATTGCGGGTCGCGGTCTGGGCCGCGGCGCAGGCGGCGACATCGGTCGGGTGGGCCGCGATCAGGTCATCCCACATATGGCAGGCGATCTGCCCCTGCGTCCCGCGCAATGGCTCCATGCCGATGATGAAGGCCGCTTGCGAGCGGACGACGGCAGGCATCAATGCTTGGGCGAGTTTGGCGGTCGAGACGATCACCGCGCGCGCGCCGCTATCGGTCAATATATGTTGATGATCGCGCGTCGTGTTGGTGGTGTAGGTTGGCACGGTGATGCATCCCGCGGCCATGATGGCGAGGTCGGCGATGCAGAATTCCGGGCGGTTCTCGCTGACCAGCATCACCGGATCGCCCGGCTTCAGCCCCTGCGCCTTGAGCGCGGCGGAAAGCGCAGCGACCTGCTGCGCCACCATGGTCCAGCTTAGCGACTGCCATGTGCCGCCCGTCTTGCGCCACAGGAACGGCGCGTCGCCCTTCTCGCTCGCGCGGGCGAAGAACATGGTGACCAGATTGGGGAATTTTTCGATGGCCCTCAAGGCGCTGCTCCTGCGGTTCCGGCGCGTCTGACGCACGCCTGCTCATCGGGAGGCTATAGCTCCGCCTTGCCGTAACGGCCATGGGCTTTGTTGGCTTTTGTCAGTCGAAAAGCCCGTTCTGCACATCCTGCGGGGGATTGAGGCCCAGATGCTTCCATCCCGGCCCGTTGAGGCAGCGACCGCGCGCAGTGCGGGCAATAAGGCCAAGCTGAATGAGGTAAGGTTCGATCACTTCCTCGATCGTGTCGCGCGCTTCGGACAGGCCTGCCGCCAGCGTTTCGACCCCGACCGGTCCGCCGCGATAAATGTCCGCGATCATCATCAGATAGCGCCGGTCCATCAGGTCCAGCCCCAACTCGTCGACTTCCAGCCGCCGCAACGAGGCATCGGCAACCTTCGCATCCACGGCAGCGACGCCCGCGACGTTGGCGAAATCGCGCACCCGGCGCAGCAGCCGCCCGGCGATGCGTGGCGTCCCCCGCGATCGCCGGGCAATCTCCATCGCGCCGTCTGGCGTAATGGCAAGGTCCAGCAATCGCGCGGCGCGCCGCACCACCAGTTCCAGTTCGTCCACCGTATAGAATTGCAGGCGCACCGGAATGCCGAACCGGTCGCGCAGCGGCGTCGTCAGCAAGCCCTGCCGCGTCGTGGCTCCCACCAGCGTGAACGGCGGCAAGTCGATGCGCACCGATCGCGCCGACGGCCCTTCGCCGATCATCAGGTCGAGCGCGCGGTCCTCCATCGCCGGGTAGAGCACTTCCTCGACCGCCGGATTGAGTCGATGGATCTCATCGACGAACAGCACGTCGCCTTCATCCAGATTGGTGAGCAATGCGGCCAGATCGCCCGACTTGGCGATCACCGGCCCAGATGTAGCGCGAAAACCGACGCCCATTTCCTTGGCGACGATCTGGGCGAGCGTCGTCTTGCCAAGGCCAGGCGGACCGAAAAACAAAACATGATCCAGCGCTTCGCCCCGCGCCTTTGCCGCCTCGATAAACACGCGCAAATTCCCGCGTGCCGCTTCCTGCCCTATAAATTCGTCGAGCGACTTGGGACGCAACGCCGCATCGACATCCTCGACGCGACGGGCGGGGGTAAGAAGGCGGTCTTCGGTCACTTCGCCGCCTTGCGCAGCGCCAGCCGCACCAGCGCGTCAAGGCTGGCGTCATCGCCAAGCTCGGCTTCAGCCGACGCAACGGCAGTGCTGGCCTCGTAGGGCTTGAAACCCAGATTTTGGAGCGCGGACAACGCGTCAGCGGCAAAGCTGCCCGTCGGCAGCACGGCAACGCCGCCTGCACCGATCGGACTGCCGACCGGGGCCGCGCCGATCTTGTCCTTCAATTCATTGACGATGCGCTGGGCCAGCTTGGGACCGACGCCATTGGCGCGGGCGATCATCGCCTTGTCCCCCATCGCGACGGCCCGGTGCAGTTCCAGCGGTTCGAGCGCCGACAATATCGCCAGCGCCACGCGCGATCCGACGCCCTGCACATGGGTCAGCAGCCGGTACCAGTCGCGCTCCTCCGCACGCGCGAAGCCAACAAGGCGGATCGAATCCGCCGCCACCAGCATTTCGGTGTGGATCGTCACGGCTTCTCCCACGGAGCCCAAGGCCGCGAGCGTGCGCGACGACGCGCCGACCAGATAGCCGACGCCGCCCACATCGATGATGGCATGGTCGGTGCCCGTGCTGTCCAACAGCCCCTTGAGTTTCGCGATCATGCCCGCTGCCCTTTGGTCATGATCTGTTCTTTACAGCCTGTCGCGCTGTGCGCCAGTCAAAAGAATAAGCATCTAAGGCAGCTTTTTTCCGCGTCATGCGTAATGCTGCGCAACCCATCTCCATTTCAAGGTACCTATCATGCAGATGACTGCGCCAATGCTCGGCCCCAAGGATTTTGAATATCCCGCGATCATGCTGTCGGGCGTGGTCGATCATGGCATGTATCTTCATTTCAAGAATTGCCTGTCCACGGCACCGCAGCAGGGGCTGGTAGTGGTGGAAATCTCTACCTTGGGCGGCGACCCGGAAATCGCCCGGCTGATGGGCGAGGATATTCGTTTCCATTCAGACCTTTACCCTGAACGGCGCTTGGTGTTTCTGGGCCGCACGGCGGTTTATTCGGCCGGTGCGACCTTCATGAGCTTCTTTGCGACTGAAAACCGCTATGTCACGCGCGGCACGCGTCTGATGATTCATGAGCGGTTGATCACCAAGACGATCCAACTCGCCGGCCCATTATCGACCTGTATCGCGACGCTGAAGGCAACCCTCAACGAAATCCAGTCGTCGATCGCGATCCAGAATGAAGGGTTCCAGAATTTGATCCTGGGGTCGGACATCTCGATGGAGGAACTGCTCGAAAAAGCGCCCGAAAACTGGTATCTCGAAGCCAATGAAGCGCGCGCACGAGGCTTGATCGTAGCCGTGCTGTGATCGCCGCTTGCGTGCCTCGCCATTGCGCGCTGTAAACAGAGCATGAGCCGCGCCCGATCAGGATCGCCTATCTTTCCTTGGCGTTATGGCATGTTCCTGGCCTTGCTGGCGACGATAGCGCCTTTGGCGCTGGCCTTCCCTTGGCATCAGGCCGTGATGGCGGGGTTCGACATTGCGGCGCTCGCCTTCATGGCATCTGTGACCTCACTGCTTCGCGCCGACGTCATGGCAATGCGTCGCAAGGCGGCGGCCAATGATGCCAATCGCGAACTCATGTTGTTGATGACCGCCATCGTCAGCCTGGTGGTGCTGGTCGCGGTCGGCGTGGCCGTGGGGGAGCAGGGCGCACATAAGGGGCCGACAATCGCCTTGCTGCTGGTAACATTGCTGGCCGCTTGGCTCTTTTCAAACCTCGTCTACGCCATGCACTATGCTCATATCTTCTACCGCGCAGGGCCGGAGGGGCAAGACAGTGGCGGCCTGGATTTCCCGGCGACGGACGAGCCGGGCTATTGGGACTTTTTATATTTCGCCTTCACGTTGGGCATGACGTTCCAAACGTCCGATGTCTCCGTTACGAGCAGCAGCATGCGCCGCACGGCGTTGTTTCAGAGCTTGGCCGCATTTCTCTTCAACCTTGGCATATTGGCCTTCACGATCAACGTATTGGGCGGATGACGCTCATGCGGCACTGTCCCAGCCGGAACGCTGCTGCTGTCTTTGTCTGCGCAGCCTTTTTGCTGGACCCATAGCGTTTGCAGCGTCCTCGTCCATATGCGCGACCGAACGCCACCATTCTGCCGCTACCGGGTGGAGGATCGATAGACTGCCTACGCGCGGCATGGCGTACCAATTTTCGCCACGACGATGATAGGTCCAGTTCGAATCACAATTAAGCGGCACCCGCTCGAAACGGGGCGTCGTGTCGGGGCAGGCCGGATCGCTTATTTCCCGCAACTGGGCAGGCACATTCTGGATGCTCCCATCGGGAAACCGCACCGCGATCGTCATCTCCTGCCTCCATCTTATCGGTTGATGGAGGCTTAACGCATTGAGATAGAATGGGTTCACGACCTTGCGCTAGGTTAAGCAGTTTGTTCGGAACCATCCCAGAGGAACCTCCTTCACTGCTTGCTTACCAAATATTGCTAGGGCTTCCCGCCATGCGCCACTCTGACGATCCTTGCCCCAAATCCGCCGTTAGCCATGGCGTCGGCATCGCTGGTCTATTCGGCCTTGCCCTGTGGACCCTGGTCGCGCGTCATTATGGCATGAATGGTCCCAATGCCGGGCTGGCTGCGGTCGTGGCTTGTGGCCTACCGATGGTGCTGTGGTCACTGCTGATCGACAAAGTGCATCGCAATGCATCGACCGGAATCGACTGGTGCGGGCCTGCACGTCCTGTTCGTAGCATGTTGGACATCAGTATCGTCAAAATCGCCGGGCTATGGGCGACCTGGCTCGCCATCGCCATCTTCTATTGCGTCGCCCGCTGGTATTGGAGCGGCAATTACCGCTTTTCGATGGACCTGTTCACCAGCGCCGCGCCGTGGCTGCTGGCGCTCTCCATCCCCTATGTCATCTGGATCGACCGCCGGATGGTCGATCCGAAAGACGCTTCCTACAGCTTTGGCCAATGGGTGATTGGCGGCGCGGCGGGGGTGCCCGACATGGTGCAGGTCGCCCATCACGCCCGCGCCTGGGCGGTCAAGGGCTTCTTCCTTGCTTTCATGGTGTCGATCGTACCCGGCAATTTTTCGAGCGTGGTGGAATGGCGGATCGCTGATGCGCTCGCCAATCCGATCGCGCTCGCTGGCTTCCTGATCGCGGTCATGTTCATGATCGACGTCTGCCTGGCGACGGTCGGCTATATCCTGACCTTCAAGCCGCTCGATTCGCATATCCGCACCGCCAATCCCTATCTCGCTGGCTGGCTGGCCGCGCTGATCTGCTACCCGCCCTTCGTCCTGATGGGCGGCGGCGGGCCGCTCGATTATCATGCGGGCGGCGCGGAATGGGATTATTGGACGCAAGGATCGACAGTGCTGCAATGGCTGTTGGGCGGCTGGCTGGTGCTGCTGACCGCCATCTATGCCTGGGCGACGATGGCGTTCGGCCTGCGCTTTTCCAACCTCACTCATCGCGGCATATTGACCCATGGTCCCTATCGCTGGACCCGGCACCCGGCCTATCTGTCGAAAAACCTCTTCTGGTGGTTTTCAGCGCTGCCGTTCCTCAGTGTCAGCGGATCGATCACCGACATCGTGCGCAATTGTGCGATGCTGGGTCTCACCAATGCCGTCTATTATTGGCGCGCCCGGACCGAGGAGCAGCATCTGTCCGCCGACCCCGACTATCGCGCCTATAGCGACTGGATGGAACGCAACGCCCCGGTGCCGCGCTTCATTGCGTGGATCACCGGGCGAAAGCGGGAACCGGCAGAAATGGCGCAGGCCGCAGAGCAGCCCGCGCCCTAAAAGCTTTCCTCGGCATAGACTTTGCTGACATCGCCGCCCCATTCGCCATGATAGCGATCGAGCAGCCGTTCGGCATGGGTCTTGCCGGAGGACACGACCTCTTCCAGGCCGGACAGATAGCCCGTCTCATTGTCGCCCGCCGCATTGAGCCGACCGCGTGCGACCAGACCCGCCCGTGCAATATCCAACACTGGCTGGGCAATGTCGCGCAGCGTGCGACCGCCACCGATCGGCGCGTCCAGGCCGAGCCGAGGCACGGAATCGCGCAAAATCTGCCGATCCTCCATGTTCCAGTCCTTGACCAGATCCCACGCCGCATCGAGCGCGCCTTGATCGTAGAGCAGGCCGACCCACAAGGCGGGCAGGGCGCAGATGCGACCCCAAGGACCACCATCGGAGCCGCGCATTTCGAGAAAACTCTTCAGCCGCACTTCAGGGAAAGCGGTGGAGAGATGATCTTCCCAATCCTTCTCGGTCGGTTTTTCGCCGGGAAGGGCGGACAGTTTGCCGTCGAGAAAATCGCGGAAGCTAAGCCCCGACGCGTCGATATATTTGCCATCGCGAAAAACGAAATACATCGGCACATCGAGCGCATAGTCGGCATAGCGTTCATAGCCAAAGCCGTCCTCGAACACGAAGGGCAGCATGCCGGTGCGCTTTGGGTCGGTATCCGACCAGATATGGCTGCGATAAGACAGGAAGCCATTGGGCTTGCCCTCGGTAAAGGGCGAATTGGCGAACAGCGCCGTGCCAAGCGGCTGCAAAGCCAGCGAAACGCGGAACTTCTTGGCCATGTCGGCCTCGCTGCCATAGTCGAGGTTGGTCTGGATGGTGCAGGTGCGCAGCATCATGTCGAGGCCCATCGATCCCACGCGGGGCATGTGCCGCAGCATGATCTCGTAACGGCCCTTGGGCATGATCGGCAATTCGGCGCGCGTCTTGTCGGGCCACATGCCAAGGCCCAGGAAACCCAGCCCCAGCATGTCGCCGACATGCTTCACCTGCTCCAGATGCCGCCCGGTTTCGGCGCAGGTCTGGTGCAGATTGTCGAGTGGCGCGCCCGATAGCTCCAACTGCCCTGCCGGTTCAAGGCTGATCGTGCCATCGTCCCCCGACAAAGCGATGATATTCTCGCCCTCGAACACCGGGTTCCAGCCATAGCGGGTCAGGCCGATCAACAGCGTGTGGATGCCCCCCTTTTCCTCATAGGAAGGGGCGTGATGATCCTTGCGGCTATAGACGAATTTCTCATGTTCGGTGCCGATGCGCCAGCGGTCCTTGGGCTTTTCACCCTTGGCAAAGGCCGCGATCAGCTGGTCGCGGCTTTCGATGACGGGATCATGATCCCCCGAGTCGGTTCTGGTGCTCATGCCCCGCCCTTACTGCTTCCCCTCTGCCCGTCAAACAGCAGCGGGCGTCGATCAAATAGGCTTTGTTGCTATCCGGTTCAATCCAATAGCGAAATGAAACTATTTCCAGTCGCCGTTGATCGTCATCCAGGCGGCCGTAGCGGCGATGGCGGCGGTTTCCGCGCGCAGGATTCGGGAACCAAGCGAGACCGGCACGGCTTGAGGATGGGCACGGATCGCCGCGCGCTCGGCGGGGTCGAATCCGCCCTCTGGCCCGATCAGGAAAGCGGCCGGGCCGGGATGATTAGCAAAAGCCTCCGTCAGCGGCGCGCCGCCGGTTTCATCGGCAAAGAAGAGAGGGCGCCCCTGCGGCCAATCGCGCAGCAGCGCATCAAGCTTCACCATGGCGGCAAGCTCGGGCAGGGCGGTGCGCCCGCACTGCTCGGCGGCCTCGACCAGATGCGCGTGCAGCCGGTCGAGGTTGAGCTTGTCCACCACCGCGCGGCGCGTCAGCACGGGCTGGAGTTTCGCCACGCCCAATTCGCACGCCTTTTCCGCAATCAGGTCGATGCGCCCCTTCTTGATCGGCGCGCAGCACAGCCAGAAATCAGGCACGGTTTCGGGAGGCTTGGTCTGCGCCACGCATTCCAGCACCAGGTCGCGCTTACGAATGTCGCGTGCCCGCGCGGCCCATTCGCCCGACCGGCCATCGAACAGCAGCACGATGTCATCTGGCTTCACCCGCATGACGGCGATCAGATAATGGGCCGGATTACCGTCGATCGACACCACCACACCTTCGCCCAACTGGGTTTCGACATGCAGGCGCGGGGCGCTCTGCGGCGGCCAGGCGGGGGTAGCGGTCATTTCGGTCTTTCCGTATGGCAATGGCATCCCTAATGCCGTTCGTATCAAGCGAAGTCGAGACGCGCCCCTCGATCAGCGGCGAAACGGAGATAGTGTGAGCAGTAGCATCGTCCCCGACACCCAAGCGCGCGGTCTGCTGTCGCGTTTGCCAAACACGCCGCGCGGTCTTGCGCTGCTGGCGCGATTTGATCGGCCGATCGGCTGGTGGCTGCTCTTCTGGCCCGGCGCCTGGGCCGTGGCGCTGGCCGGGGGTGGCTTTGTCCGCTGGCCGCTCATCCTGTGGTTTCTGCTCGGTAGCATCGCGATGCGCGGCGCGGGATGCGTATTCAACGATATCGTCGATCGCGATCTCGATGCGAAGGTCGCACGTACCGCATCGCGCCCGCTTGCCAGCGGCGCGATCTCGCTCAGAACCGCGTGGCTCTGGCTGCTGGCACTCTGCGCGGTCGGGCTCATCGTGCTGCTGCAATTGCGGCCCTATGCGCAGGTCGTGGCGCTGGCGTCGCTCGCGTTGGTGGCGGCTTATCCCTTCATGAAGCGGATCACGGGCTGGCCGCAAATCTGGCTGGGCCTTGTCTTTTCCTGGGCGGCCTTGGTGGGTTGGAGCGAGGTCGCAGGCACGCTGACCAGCGCTGGCCTGCTGCTCTATGCGGGAACCATTTTCTGGGTTGTGGGCTATGACACAATCTACGCGCTGCAGGATCGGGAGGACGACGCGCTGATCGGGATCGGTTCCAGCGCCTTGTCGATGGGGCGGCATGTCCGCGCGGGCGTATCGCTTTGCTATCTTCTGGCGCTTGGCCTTTGGGCGACGGCGATCTGGCAGGTCCGGCCGGACGGGCTTGCGCTGCTCGCCCTCCTGCCCATCGCCGCACATTTGCTGTGGCAGGTCGCCACGTTGCGCGAGGACGGCATCGACCCCCTCGCCAAGTTCCGCGCCAATCGCTTTGCGGGGTTGTTGATGTTCCTTGCGTGTCTGGTAGTAGGCAGCGCATGAGCGAGCATCCTATAGGGCCAGTGCCCGGCGACGATTGCTGGAAAATCGAGACCGCCACCCGCGCCAGCGTCATCATCGATGCCGACACCTATTTTCGCCATGCCCGCGCCGCGATGCTCAAGGCGCGCAAGCGGATCATGTTGATCGGCTGGGATTTCGACGCGGCGATCAGCCTGGTGCGCGACGACGAGGTCGGAGACGGCTCGCCAGCGGTGATCGGCGATTTCATCAGCTGGCTGGTCAACCGCTCGCCCGACCTCGAAATCTTTCTCCTGCGCTGGGACGTCGGCGCGATGAAGTCGATGGTCAGCCCGGTCAACCTGTTCACCACGCTCAAATGGATGGCGCATCCGCGCGTCACGGTGAAGCTGGACGGGCATCATCCGCCCGCTGCCTCGCACCATCAGAAAATCGTGGTGATCGACGATTGTTTCGCCTTTTGCGGCGGCATCGACATGACCGGCGACCGGTGGGATACCCGTCACCATCGCGACGAGGAACCGGGGCGGCATCATCCCGACGGATCGCCCTATGGGCCATGGCATGACGCGACCACGGCGCTCGCCGGACCGGTTGCTGCGGCGCTTGGGGCACATGCCCGCATGCGCTGGAAGATGGCGGGCGGCGACGATCTGGAGCCGGTCGAGGGGGGCGAGGATTGCTGGCCCGACACCCTGCCGGTGCAGTTTGAAGGCGTGGACGTCGCCATTTCCCGATCTGCACCGCAAATGGACGACCAGGATGGCGTAACAGAGATCGAACGGCTCTATTGTCATCAAATCGCGGCGGCAAAACGCTGCATTTATGCTGAAAGCCAGTATTTCGCCTCACGCCGTATCGCCGAAGCGATCGCCAAGCGGCTCGCCGAACCCGATGGTCCCGATATCGTTATCGTCAACCCGGAACAGGCCGATGGCTGGCTGGAACAGCAGGCAATGGATACGGCGCGCGCCCGCCTCTACGAAGCGCTCAAGGCGCGCGACACCTATGGCCGCTTCCGCATCTACCACGCCTTCACGACGCGCGGCGCCCCCATCTACATTCATGCCAAGATCCTGATCGTGGACGATCGGTTGATTCGCGTCGGCTCCTCCAACATGAACAATCGGTCGATGCGGCTCGATACCGAATGCGACGTCACGATCGACACTGTGCGGCCTGCCAATGCTGGTCGGCAGGATCGTATCCTTGCCATTCGCAACGATCTGATCGCCGAGCATCTCGACATGCCGGTCGAGCGCGTGGCCACCGTGATCGCGCAACGCGGGCTGATCGCGGGCATAGAGGAAATGCGCCAGAAGCCGGGGCGGACCTTCCGCCCCTATGTCACCCCGGACCTGAACGACGTCCAGACCTGGCTCGCCGATCATGAAGTGCTCGATCCCGAAGGCCCGGAAGAAATGTTCGAATCCATCAGCGAACGCGGCCTGTTCCGCAGGATGAAGGGCTGGTTCGGCAGGAGCTAGGCCTTACTCCGCCGCCAGCAGCGCCTCGGCGCTCTGAAGGTTGACCGAGACGAGGCGGCTGACGCCCTGTTCGACCATGGTGACGCCGAACAATCGGTGCATCCGCGCCATGCTGACGGCATTATGCGTGACGATCAGGTAACGGGTTTGAGTCTGCGCCACCATTGCATCGAGCAGATCGCAGAAGCGCTCGACATTGGCGTCGTCCAACGGCGCGTCGACCTCGTCCAGTACGCAGATCGGCGCGGGGTTGGTCAGGAACAGGCCAAAGATCAGCGCCACCGCCGTCAACGCCTGCTCCCCGCCCGACAAGAGCGTCAGCGCGGCCAGCTTCTTGCCTGGCGGCTGCGCCATGATTTCCAGCCCCGCCTCCAGCGGATCGTCGCTGTCGATCAGTTCGAGATGCGCCTGCCCGCCATTGAACAGCGTGGTGAAAAGACGGCGGAAATGCCCGTCCACCGCCTCGAACGCGGTGAGCAACCGTTGCCGTCCTTCGCGATTGAGGCTGCCGATCGATCCGCGCAGCCGGTGGATGGCCTGCGTCAGTTCTTCGCTCTCCGCGCGGCTGGCGGCCTGGCTGGCTTCCAGTTCGTCCAATTCTTGCGCCGCGACCAGATTGACCGGACCGATTCGTTCGCGCTCGGCGACGAAGCGGTCATGCTCGGCCTGTTCCGTCTGGGCGATACGGATATCGGCACTGGCAAAGCCGAGTTTTTCGGGCAGGACGGGGGGCGGACATTCGAACCGTTCGCCCGACAGGCGGTTCGTTTCGATGCGTCGTTCATCGGCGGCTTCGGCGCGGGCCGCAGCCGTCGCCCGCGCTTCCCGCGCGGCGGCAAGCGCTTCGCCCGCCTGCGCGGCGAGGCCTTCGGCCGTGCGCAGGATCGCTTCCGCCTCATATTCCAGGCGGCGGGCGGTTTCGGCTGCCTCCGCCAGCGCGGCCCCTTGGTCGTCCAATGCGGCGATGGACTGCGCCAATAGGTCGGGCTGATCCTCGATGGTGGCGCGTTCGGTGGCGATCGCTTCACCGCGCGCGACCATGGCGGCGATGCGCTTGGCCGCTTCGCCAGCCCGCGCGCGCCAGCCCTTGATTTCCGCCTCGGCTGCGGCCTGCCGCTCGCGGTCGTTCGACAGGGCGCGATCGGCCAGGGCCTGGTCGGCCTGCAACTGGCTGACGGCGGCGCGTGCCTTCTCGCTCGCCTGCGTCAGCGCAGCCACTAGCGCCCGCGTGTCCGCCCCATCGGGCATCGCCATGCGCGCGGCCTGCGCCCTATCCAGCTCGGCCCGTGCCGATTCGCAATCGCGCCGCGCCTCGTCCAGCCGTTCCTCTATTCCTTCGCGCCGTCCCGATAAGCGCTCCAATGCCGTCGTCACCTCGTCGGCCGCACGCAGCGCGGCGCGCTGTTGCTGCTCCGCCTGCGTCAGTCGAGTGCGTCCCGCCGCCAGCGCATCGCTCGCGGCCTGTTCGGATGCCCGCGCGGCCTGCTCTGCGTCCTGCGCCGAATCGACTTCTGCGGCGGTGGCGGGGCGGGCGGCCATGATCGCCTCCAGCCGGTTGAGCCGGATCAAGCGTTCGGCTGCCGCCGCCCCGCCTTCGATGGCGACATAACCGTCCCATCGCCGCATCTGCCCGTCGCGGGTGACCAACCGCTGGCCTACGCGCAGCATCTGTCCCGCATCCTGCTCGGCAAAGCCGATCTGCGCCAGGCGACGCGCCAGTTCGGGCGGCGCGCTGATATGGTCGGCGAGCGACGCGCAGCCATCGGGCAAGGCCGGATCATCGGACTGCGCCTGCGCCCCTGCCCAGCGACGCTTGCCCTCCGTCGCAATCGGGCTTTCCAGATCATCGCCCAAGGCAGCGGCCAAAGCGCGTTCATAACCAGGCGCGGCTTTCACCTGATCCAGCGCGCGGTCGCGCCCGGCGGAGCCGCTATCCACGGCGCGGCGCAGGGCAACGGCTTCGCTGTCCAGCGCCGCCAGCCCCGCGCGCGCGGAGGATAGCGCCGCTTGGGCTGAGGCCCGCTGTTCGGTGGCGGACTGTCGCAGGGTTTCCGCCTCGCGGATCACTATATCGGCGGCATCCCGGTCCAGGCTGGCCTGCTGTTGCCGCGCGACAGCCTCCTCGCGCTGCGCTTCCAACGGTGCCGCATCAGGCAGCGCAGCGGCTTCAGCGGCAAGGCGAGACGCCTCGCGCTCCGCCCGTTCCAACCGGGTACGAGCGGCAGCCAGCGCGGCTTCCGCGACGCGCAATTCGGCTTGCTCGCCCGCCTGCTTCGCCATCGCCTTGGCCAGACTCAGTTCGGCATCGCGCGCGCCACTCTCGGCAGCCGCGATCCGTGCCGCAAAATCGGGCCGCAATGTCTCGGTCTCGGCGATCCGCGCCTTGAGTGTGCCAATCTCCGCCGTCAGCCGCGCAATCGCCTCGGCCGCGTCATTGGCCAGCGTCCCCTCCCGCACGCGATCCTCTTCCAGCCGCACCGCCTGCTGCGAAAGATCTTGCAAGCGCTGCACCACCGCATCGCGCTGCGTCCGCAGCGTCTGGAGTCTATGTCCGGCTTCGCTGGCATCCTCGCGCGCCTGCTGGGCGGCGGCGCGCTTGTCCGCCAATAGGGTAACGGCCTCCTGCGCTTGGGCCACGGCTGCGACTTGCGCCTGCTGCGCGATACGTACGTTATGATCGGCCTGTTTCGCTTCGGCGCGCGCGGCTTCCGCGCTGGCATTAGCCTCGCGCCAGCGCGCAAACAACACCCGCGCCTCGGCCACCCGGATCTGGTCGGACAAGCGGATATAGCGTTCCGCCGCTCGCGCCTGCCGCCGCAGGCTGTTGGCGCGAGCGTCCATGTCGATCAATATTTCGTCGAGCCGCGTCAGATTGGCTTCGGCGGCGCGCAACTTCTGCTCCGCGTCCTTGCGCCGGACATGCAGGCCCGCAATCCCGGCGGCCTCTTCCAGCATGGCGCGCCGTTCCTGTGGCCGGGCGGCGATTACGGCGGCGATCCGTCCCTGGCTGACCAGCGCCGGGCTATGCGGCCCGGTGGCGGCATCGGCGAAGATCAGCGCGACGTCGCGCGCGCGGACATCCTTGCCATTGGCCCGATAGGCGCTGCCCGCGCCGCGCTCGATCCGGCGCGTGACTTCCAGTTCGCCATCCGCGCCGACATCGACGGCGCTGAACAATTCGCCCTGTTCCTGCACCGTCAGCAGCGACACTTGGGCAAAGTCGCGCTGCGGTCGGGTCGCGGTGCCTGCGAAGATCACATCTTCCATGCCGCCGCCGCGCATCGACCGCGCGCTCGATTCGCCCATCACCCAGCGGATCGCTTCCAGCAGGTTGGACTTGCCGCATCCGTTGGGGCCAACGATGCCGGTCAGGCCCGGCTCGATCCGCAGTTCGGTCGCATCGACGAAACTTTTGAAGCCGGAGAGTTTCAGCCGCTTTATCTGCACGGGATCGGACCGGGACGATGTCTCGCCCCGGCTCCCTCAACCGCCGATGTCAGCCCCCCGGCCGGCAATCAGAGTCCCGCTGCCTTGAGCTTGGGCTGGAGCGAGGCCCAGTTCGCGGCATTGTCGACCAGCACGCCATTGATCAGGAAGCTCGGCGTACCAGTGATCTGATATTGGCTGTTGGCCGTCTCTACGCCCTTGGCCAGTTTTTCAGCGGCGGCGATGTCGGCCAGGCATTGCTTAGCTTGATCGGCGGAGATGCCGCGTTGCTGGGCAAATTCAACCAAGCCCAAATCGCTCGCCAACTGTCCGAATCGCTGTACGGGTGGTGCGTTCATCACCGCTTGATAGCGCTCGTCGCCCATGGCCTGCACCTTGTCGAACATCGCGGTCTGGTTGGCAAAAAACTGCTCGGACAGCGGATAATAGATATCCTTGCCGCCACAACGCGCCAGCAATGCCGTCGAAATGTCGATCGGGTCACGCACATAGGGGCGGAACTCGAAGCTCATCTTGCCCGTGTCGACCAGCTTGTTGATTTCTTCCGACGCTTCGGCCGTGAAATCCTTGCAATGGCTGCACGTGTAGGAGCCGAATTCGACCAGTTTCACCTTCGCGGCGGGATTGCCCATCAGATAATAGCCATCCGGCGTTTCGGCGACCGTCTGCGACCAGCTAGTGCCAGCGGGCGGCGCAACAGCCGCGACCGGCTCTGCGGCCGACGTGGCGTTTTCCTCGCTCTTGCCGCACGCGGCGAGGGTCAGGCTGAGGGCGATGAGGGCAAGACCGGAAAAGGCTTTCACGACGGGCAAGGCTCCGATGATGGATGATTGAAAAGCGAGTCTAGATCAGCGCGAGGCTGGCGGCAATGCGGCCTGAAGGATGGCCCAGGTCGATCCTTCGACCCGCGTGCCGTTGACGGTGAAGCCGGGCGTGCCGGTGATCTTCACTTTGTTCCACGCATCATCGGTCATTGCCATCACCTGTTTCATCGCCATCGGGCTGGCGATGCAGGCGTCCAGTTGCGTCGGCTTATAGCCGCGCTTGCTCATCAGCGTGTACAGCCCGGTCTTCTGGCCGATGTCGCGCAGCGCCGCGATCTGGTCGGCGGGCTTGGTCGCGTCGCGATCATAGGTCTCGATCTGCGCCATCCACGCATCCTGATTGGCGAACAGCGCTTCATGATTGCCCATGAAGCGGGCCGGGCCGCCGCAACGCGCAAGTAGCGCGGCGGTCAGGTCATATTTGTCGCGCACGGCATTGCGCACCTCGACGCTGACCTTGCCGCCTTGCACATAGCCGGTCTTGAGCGGTCCGCTCGCCTGTCCCACGAACTGGGCACAATGGCTGCAGGTATAGCTGACATATTCGACCAGCTTGGTCGTGGCGGACGGATTGCCCATCACATGCCCGCCGACCGGCGATATGACCACGCGGTTCACCCAGTTGGTGGCTGGCGCGGCAACCAGGGCGGTGGGCAGGGCGATAAGGGCGAGGGGCAGGAAGCGGGCAAGGGTCATGGGGACAAATTCCTGGCGGATGTCGGCTGAACGAAAGCGTAACGGCATCAGCCGATCTTGGGCGGGCCGCTGCTGTTGGCAAGCCCCTGCGCCAGTGATTCCAGCACGGTGCGCAATTCGGGATCGCCGATGCCGCGCAATGAATCGCCCAGTTCGACGGGGATCGGTCGCAAATTGCGCGGTGGCGGGCGGCGTTCGGCGGTGGCAGGCAGGATATCGCCCTGCCGCATCGCCACCTTGGCGACGGCGGCATAGCCAAAGAAGCGGTTCACCCGCTCGATCATGTCGGGCAGCATATGCTGCACCATCGGTCCATGGCCGCTCATCACCGTCAGCTGCAATGTCCCGCCCGCCTTCTTGCCGACCGGGAAGCGAATCGATTCGGGCGCGGTGATCGCGGCATAATGGCTGCCGACGATCTCGGTCCAGCGGGTGACGATGCTGGACTGGACGAAGCCGAACTTGCGGAAAGCGGCGCGGCCGATGTCGGGCATCAGGTCGGCAATCTGGCGGCTCGCGCCGATCCGGGGCCGCTCGACGGGCAAGGCGGCGCGGCTTTTCACTTTCGGCACTGGGGGGCGTTCCGTCATGGCTCGCACCATGGCATAGCGCCGCCATGCGCGTCGAGGGTAGAGAGTCAAAAATCGCGGGCGACCTGCTCGCCCATTACGATGTCCACGCCCGTCGCCTGCCCTGGCGCGCGCCGCCCGGGAGCAACGCGGCTGATCCCTATCGCGTCTGGTTGTCCGAAGTGATGCTGCAACAGACTACGGTGGCGGCTGTCGGTCCCTATTTCGCCAAATTCACCGAACGCTGGCCCAATGTCGAAGCACTGGCGGCGGCGGCGGATGCCGATTTGATGGCCGCCTGGGCAGGGCTGGGTTATTATGCCCGCGCCCGCAATCTGCTCGCCTGCGCGCGGGCGGTGGCGGGCGAGCATGGCGGACGATTCCCAGATACGGAGGATGGCCTGCGCGCGCTACCGGGCGTGGGTGCCTATACTGCCGCTGCGGTTGCCGCCATCGCCTTTGGCCGCCGCGCCGTGGTCGTGGATGCCAATGTCGAGCGGGTCGTCGCCCGGCTGTTCGCGATCACCACCCCGCTACCCGCTGCCCGTCCAGCGATCCGCGCGGCGGCGGATAGAATCACGCCCGATGCCCGCGCCGGGGATTTCGCCCAGGCGATGATGGATTTGGGCGCGACCATTTGCACCTCGCGCAATCCCGCCTGCGGCATCTGCCCCTTGCGCGCCGATTGCGCCGCCGTCCTGACCGCCGATCCAGCCGCCTTCCCGGTCAAGGCCGCGAAAAAGGCCAAGCCGCATCGGCTGGGCCACGCCTTCTGGATCGAGCGGGCGGATGGCCATGTCTGGCTGATGCGTCGCCCGGACAAGGGGTTGCTGGGCGGTATGCGCGGCTTGCCCGGATCGGCATGGAACGACGCGCCTGATCCGACGCCGCCTTTCGCGGGACCATGGCGGAGGCTGGAGCCGCCGGTCGCCCATGTCTTCACCCATTTCTCGCTGGCATTGACGGTTCATGCGATCCAGGTGAATCAAGATCATGTGCCGAAGGACACGGGCGAATGGTGGCCGATCGATCGACTGGCGGAGGCGGGATTGCCCACCCTGTTCGTTCGTGCGGCTGAAACCGCAATAAGAGAAAAGGAGGCCAGCGATGCACGGCACTAATCCAGCGAGTGAGGCATTGCCCGGCTTCGTCGGCGGCACGATCGATCGCGTCGATCATATCCGTTCCAACCCTGCCAAGCTGGCGGACACCTTTGCTGATCCGGCCGCGCGATTGCTGGTGCTTGATGGGCTGGAGCCGGTCGAGGTGGACGGCCACCTGCTGCTGGAGCCTTTGAAGCCAGACGCCCATGTTGCAGATCACGTCCTGCTCGGCATCGACCCTGCCGGACAGCCGATTTTCGCGCGATTGGTCGCCGATCTTGGCCCCAACCTCATTCCTACCCCGCGCAGCCGCGCCATCGCCGGACTGGTGCCAGCGGCGGAGGTCGCGCTCTACGGAACCGCGCGCAGCCTGGTGCATTGGCATGCCCGCCATCGCTTTTGCTCGGTCTGCGGCGGGCCGACCCAGCCGGTCAAGGCAGGCTGGTCGCGGCGGTGTGACCTTTGTGCCGCCGAACATTTTCCCCGCACCGACCCGGTCGTCATCATGCTGGCGGAATATCAGGGTCGGGTGCTTGTCGGGCGACAACATGCCTGGCCGCAGGGACGCTATTCGGCTCTGGCGGGCTTTGTCGAACCCGGCGAAACGATCGAGGAAGCCGTCGCGCGCGAACTGTTCGAGGAAGCCGGCATCCGTGTCCGCGACGTGCGCTATGTCATGAGCCAGCCTTGGCCCTTCCCCTCCTCCCTGATGATCGCCTGCATCGCGCAGGCGGACGACGACGCGCTGACGCTCGACCCGACCGAGATAGAGGATGCCTTTTGGTGCGACGCCGCTGCCGTTCGCAGGGCGATAGCGGAGGAACAGGACGCACCTTTCCTCGCGCCGCCGCGCATGGCGGTCGCCTGGCACCTGCTCGACCGATGGCTGGCGGGCGTTGCTCCCATGGGCGCAAGCGCGTAAGGCCACAGGCTCATTTTCAGTTTCGGGACACCCACGCCTCCATGCTCAGCCTAGAAGAAGCCCAGTCGCGCGCGCAGGATCTGGTCAGCGCCGCGCGCAAGGCAGGGGCGGATGCGGCCGACGCCATCTATGCCTGCAACGCTTCGACCAATGTGTCGGTGCGGCTCGGCGTGTTGGAGGATGTCGAACGATCCGAGGGTGAAGAAATTGGTCTGCGCGTCTTCATCGGCAGCCGGTCGGCCAGCATCTCCGCGTCAGACATGAATCCGGCGACGCTCGCCACGCTGGTCGATCGTGCCGTCGCGATGGCGCGCGAAGCCCCGGAAGATCCTTATGCGGGACTCGCCCCCGAAGACCGGCTGATGAAGAAGCGCCCGCCTGCGCTCGACCTGACTGATGAGGGGGAGCCTGAACCTGCCGCGCTACGCGAACGCGCGCTGCTGGCGGAGGAAGCGGCGCGATCAGTGCCCGGCATCACCAACAGCGAAGGCGGCGGCGCATCGAATGGCCGCAGCCAGGTGGCGCTGGCGACCAGCCATGGCTTTGCCGGTGCCTATGCAGGCACCAACCACTCGACCTGGGCCAGCGTGCTGGCAGGCGCAGGGTCCGACATGCAGCGCGACTATGCCAGCCATAGCGTGCGCCATCTTGAGGATCTGGACAATGCCGAGGCAATCGGCATGCGCGCAGGCCAGCGTGCCGTCGCCCGCCTCAATCCGGTGAAGGTGGAAAGCGGCGTCATGCCGGTGATCTTCGATCCGCGGATCGGCTCCAGCCTGCTTGGCCATCTGATCGGCGGCATGGTCGGTCCGGCGATTGCGCGCCGGTCGAGTTTCCTGCTTGAATCGCTGGGCGAAGCCCTGTTCGACGCGGGCGTCACCATCATCGACAATCCGCAGGTGCCACGCGGGCTCCGCTCGCGCCCCTTCGATGGCGAAGGTCTGCCAGTTGCACCGCGCGCGCTGATCGACCGGGGCGTGCTGACCGGCTGGCTGATGGACAGTGCTTCGGCCCGGCAACTGGGCCTGGAACCGACCGGCCATGCCAGCCGGGGCGGCAGCGGCGCGCCGGGCGTCAGCATCACCAACGTCCATATGGAGGCAGGTACGGTGTCGCCGGGCGACCTGATGGCGGACGTGAAGCGCGGCATATACGTCACCGAATTGATCGGCATGGGCGTCAATGGCGTGACCGGCGATTATAGCCGGGGTGCGGCGGGCTTCCTGATCGAAAATGGCGCGGTCGCCCATGCGGTGTCGGAAATCACCATCGCCAGCAATTTGAAGGCGATGTTCCGCGCGCTCATCCCCGCCAATGACCTGCATTTTCGCTATGCCATGAACGTGCCGACGCTGCGCGTGGATGGAATGACCGTTGCCGGGGGCTGAGATAGACCTGCGCGCGATCGTGTCGGCGGTCGCTGATGCTGCCGATCATGCGCTGACCCTTTGGGCGGGGGGCGATACCCGCGTGCGCCAGTGGGAAAAGGTGCCGGGCCATCCGGTATGTGAGGCCGACCTGGAAGTTGATGCGCTGCTGCGCGAGCGGCTGGGCCAGATCGACCCTGAAGCAGGCTGGCTGTCGGAGGAGACGGCCGACACGGTTCATCGCCTGGGCGTGCCGCGCGTCTGGGTGGTCGATCCGATCGACGGGACGCGCGACTATCTGCGCGGACGGCCCGGCTGGGCGGTGTCGGTCGCGCTGATCGAGGACGGCGCGGTTCGGCTCGGCATATTGGCCGCGCCCGCCCGCAACGAATATTGGATCGCGCAGGCGGACGGCCCGGCGACGCGCAACGGGCAGACGCTGCGCGCGGGCGACCGCACGACGCTGCCCGGCGCCCGCGTGCCCGCCGATCAATTGCCCCGCGTCGACCGCGATTTGGTGACGGTGGAAAAGCCCAACAGCATCGCGCTGCGCATGGCGATGGTCGCGGCGGACGAGGCCGATCTGGTCGCCACGGTACGCTGGGGCAATGAGTGGGACGTCGCCGCCGCCGCGCTGATCTGTCAGCGGGCCGGGGCGACGGTCACCGACGCCCTGGGTGCGCCCATGCGCTTCAACCGGCCCAAGCCGACCGCTTTCGGCTTGCTCTGCGCCGCGCCGGGCATCCACGCCGCCGCCGCCGACCGGTTATCGCCGCGCGCCCGCGAAATTCTGGGCAACGTACCGGGCTGACCGTTACGTCTTACAATTTGCCATATTGCGCTTCGAACCCGGCAATATCGCCCGCAGCCAGATATTTCGCCTGATCAACCCACTGGTCGCGGATCGGACGGCCCTTGAAATTGCCCAGCCTTGCGTCGATCGCGGCGATGTCCGTGTCGGTCCAGGCGGCGATCTGTGCAAAGCGGGTGATGCCAAGGTCCTTGAGCAACGCCTTGAGTTTGGGGCCGACGCCCTTCATGCGCAGCAGATCGTCCTCGCCCGCTTCCGGCGCGACGGCAGCCACGGGCGCAGGCGCCTCCGCTTCGACCACCACGACGGGCTCTACCGCAACCGGCGCTACGGCGACGGGTTCGACGGCTACCGGTGCAATCGCAACGGGCGCAACGGGAACGGGCGGGGCGACCGGCACGGCTGCAACCGGCATCGTTTCCGCTTCGACCGCAGCAGGGGGGGCAACCTCGTTCATCTTGCCCTTGCCCGACAGCAGGAAGACAAGGCCGATGATCACCAGCAGACCCACCAGCAACCACAGCCCATAGTCCATGAAAAATTCCTGCATCACGCGCCTCCCTGAATATCGTGCCGCTATGTAGGGACGCTTTGTCCCGAACGGCAAGCCTTCACCCCTGTTCGCGCGCAACCTCGCGCCAGCCGATGTCGCGGCGGCAGAAGCCGGTCGGAAAATCGATCGCATCGACGGCGGCATAGGCGGCCGCCTGCGCTGCGCCGACATTCTCGCCTGTCGCGGTTACATTGAGCACGCGCCCTCCATTGGCGACCAGCGCACCAGCCTGTTGCGCCGTCCCTGCATGGAACACCATCGCGCCACGCGCCTGCGCCGCATCGATTCCCTGAATCGCGCCGCCCTTTTCCGGCGTGCCTGGATAGCCATTGGCGGCCATCACGACGGTCAGCGCCGTGCGGTCGGCCAGTTGCACCGGCCCCTGCTCCGCCAACGTCCCCTGCGCGACGCTCAGCAACAAATCGACCAGGTCGCCATCGAAGCGCATCATCAGCACCTGGCATTCGGGGTCGCCAAAACGGGCATTATATTCGATCAGCTTTGGTCCCTCATCGGTCAGCATCAGCCCGGCATAGAGGACGCCCGAATAGGGCATCCCCTCCGCCGCCATCGTCGCCACCGTCGGCGCGATGATCGTGTCGATCACCTGGCGCTCCAGTTCGGGCGTCAGCACGCGCGCGGGGCTATAGGCACCCATGCCCCCGGTATTGGGGCCGGTATCGCCATCGCCGACACGCTTATGATCCTGCGCCGACCCAAAGGGCAGGATCGCGCTGCCATCGGTGAGCGCAAAGAAGCTGGCCTCCTCGCCGGTCATGAACTCTTCCAGCACCACTTCCTCTCCGGCCGCGCCGAACGCGCCGGAGAACATGGTGTCCAGCGCATCGAGCGCTTCCTCGCGTGTTTCCGCGATGATCACACCTTTGCCCGCCGCCAGCCCATCGGCCTTGATCACCACCGGCAGCGTGAAATCGTCCAGCGCGGCGATCGCGCCGTCCTTGCTGGTGACGCGCTGATAGGCAGCGGTCGGAATATGGGCGCGCTGGCACAGATCCTTGGTGAACCCCTTGGACCCCTCCAGTTGCGCGGCCTTCTTGTTGGGGCCAAACACCGGAACGCCCATGGTGCGCAGATTATCGGCCAGCCCGTCCACCAGCGGCGCTTCGGGACCGATCACCACCAGCCCGATCGAATGGCGGGTGCAGAAATCCAGCACGGTGCGATGATCCGTCGCGTCGAGGTCGACCAACGTGGCATGCTGGGCTATGCCAGGGTTGCCCGGCGCGGCGTAGAGCGTATCGAGCCGGGACGATTGCGCCAGCTTCCACGCCAGCGCATGTTCGCGGCCACCGCCGCCAAGCAAAAGGATGTTCATGTCGCCCAAGTCCCCGGATTTCGATGCCTATGACAGTTCGGGCCGCCTGTTAGCGGAGGAACGCGCAGGCGACAACGCGCCGCCGCTCTCGGTCAGTGAATTGTCGGGCATGCTCAAGCGCACGGTCGAGGACCGCTTCGGCCATGTCCGCCTGCGCGGCGAGATTTCCGGCTTCAAGCGCGCCGCGTCAGGCCATCTCTATCTCGCGCTCAAGGATGATAATGCGGTCATCGACGGGGTGATGTGGAAGGGCGGGGCGCAGCGGCTGGCCTTTTCGCCGCAGGATGGGGTGGAGGTGATCGCCACTGGCAAACTCACCACCTATCCCGGCCGCTCCAAATATCAGATCGTGATCGAGCGGATGGAATTGGCGGGCGAAGGCGCGCTGATGGCGCTGCTCGAAAAGCTCAAGGCCAAGCTTGCTGCCGAAGGGCTGTTCGCGGCTGATCGCAAGCAGCCTTTGCCCTTTCTGCCGCGCACCATCGGTGTCGTCACCTCGCCCACCGGCGCGGTGATCCGCGACATTCTCCATCGCCTCGCTGATCGCTGCCCCACCAACGTCCTGGTCTGGCCGGTATTGGTGCAGGGCAATGGTGCCGCCGAGCAGATCGCGCGGGCAGTGCGCGGCTTTTCCGCCATGGACGGCAACGGCCCCGTGCCCCGGCCCGACCTCGTCATTGTCGCGCGCGGCGGCGGGTCTATCGAGGATTTGTGGAGCTTCAACGAGGAAATCGTCGTCCGCGCCGTCGCAGACTGCACCATCCCGATCATCTCGGCGGTCGGGCATGAAACCGACACGACCCTGTGCGACCATGCCGCCGATCGCCGCGCGCCCACGCCGACTGCAGCGGCGGAGATGGCGGTGCCGGTGCGCGCCGACCTGCTCGCCACCCTCGCTGAAATGGGCCTGCGGGCCGGACGCGCGGTCCGTCGCAATGCGGCGCAGGCGAAAGAGCGCCTCGACATGCAGGCGCGGCTCATGCCCACTCCCGACATGCTGCTTGCGCCGCAGCGGCAGCGGCTCGACCAATTGTCCGAAGCGCTGGCTAGCGGCCTGCGCCACCGCATCGCCGACGCCCGCGCGCAACTGGGGCAGGCGGGCGGCGCGTTGCGACCGGCGCTGCTCCAGCAGCAACTGGCCCGTGCGAGCGAGCGGCTCGACCGGTTGCGGCCGCGTCCCGATTATCTGGCGCGCGTCTTGACCGACCGCGCGACCGCTTTCGACCGGGTGTCGCGCCATTTCACCTCGCTTGATCCCGACCGGCCGCTGGCGCGCGGCTATGCCCGCGTGATGGCAGGAGGGCGGCTGATACAGTCCGTTGCGGCGGCGCAGGGCGCAGGCGCGGTGACGCTGCATTTCAAGGACGGAACGGTCGATGCAACCGTCGGGCAGGGCGCGGCCTTGCTTGAGCAGCCCGACCCTGCCGCTATATCGTCAGCACCACGCGCGCCCCGCAAGGCGCGCAGTGCTGACGCACCGCCGCAGCAAGATCTTTTCTCCTGACCGCATGAAAGGCCCGACTGATGCTGATGTCCAACCGCGACCGGATCGCCCGGCTCCATTATATGCCCTACAGCTTCCGTGTGCTGCAGGCGGGGGATCATGTGCTGTGCGCCATGACGGGGCGGAAGATCGCGCTGGAAGACCTACGCTATTGGAGCATCGCCCGGCAGGAACCCTATGCCAGCGCGGAAGCATCCGTTGAGGCCGAACGCGTAGCTAAGCGCATCGGATGAAGTCGCTTACCTTTGCCTTGCTGTTTGCCTTTGCCGGAACGTCGAGCGCCGCGCCACTGGCCGGGCCTGGGGCCGGGCCTGTCGATCTCCGACTCACGGGCACAATGATTCAGGGCGGAGTGGTGGCTGGCACCGCGCCCGCCGATACGGTTGCGCTTCGTTTGGGCGACGAATCCGTCGCGATCGATGCCGATGGCCGCTTTCTGATCGCCTTCGATCGTGACGCCGCGCCGACCGCCCGGCTGACGGCGGAACTCGCCAACGGGCGGACGATCGAGAAAAGCCTGACCATCGCTCCGCGCGCCTGGCGGATTGAGCGGATCAATGCCCCGATGCGGCCGTCCAGCAGCACGGCCGCCTTCTTGGCGCTGCGCAAGCCCGAACTGGCGCAGATCGTGGCCGCCCGTGCGCTCCACACCGATGCCCAGGGCTGGCGGCAGCGCTTCATCTGGCCAGCCATGGGGCGCATTTCCGGCTTGTTCGGGGCGCAGCGCGTCTATCAGGGGCAGCCGGGTGCCTATCATGGTGGCGTCGATGTCGCGGGTGCGACCGGCACACCGGTTGTCGCGCCTGCCGATGGTGTGGTGATCCTGGCGGCGGTGGCCAAGCCTTTCACGTTGGAAGGCCATCTGCTGATGATCGACCATGGCCATGGTCTCAACAGCGCTTTCCTTCATCTGTCGCGAATCGATGTAAAGCCGGGCGACACTGTCACCCAAGGGCAACGCCTCGGTGCGATCGGCGCGACCGGCCGCGCGACCGGCCCGCATCTCCATTGGGGTATGAAGTGGAACGCCGCGCGCATCGACCCGCTGTTGATAGCAGGGCCAATGCCGCAAGGGCGGTGAAGAAAGGCGGATGAAGCGGTCTAACTGACCCGCTTCATCCGCACGGCGCGGCCGCCCGCCACCTTGCCCATGAAGCTGCCCATGGCGGCGCGCTTTAGTTCGATCGTCTGGCCGACCTTGGGGTCGCGCGCCGTCATCGCTTCGGTGGTGGCCCATACCGCGCCATCTTCCAGCCCGATCTGCCACTTGCCATATCCAAGGCTGCGCACGGAAGCGATCACCGCTTCGATTTGATCGACTCCCTCGACCTTTGCCTCGCTGCTGTCATCCGCTTCGCCCCCGCCCAAAAAGGGCAGCTTAGGGAAGGAAAAGCCGAACAGCGTCTTGCGGGTCTTATTGAGTTCGCTCTTGTCCAGCACGACCACTTCGTCCCGCTGGGCAGCGGCGTCGATCGCGCCGACCTGACGATCAAAGCAGGCCAGTCGCTCTGCATCCTGCGCAACGGATCGGCACTGCAACAAGTCCGTGAAAATCTCTGGGCGCGGCTGCTGGCGCTTTGGTGCAGCGCTGGCGCTTCCGGTCATGAGGCACAAAAACACCCCCAGCAGACTCATGCTCAGATGCTTCATGCCGTCTCTCCTCATCAATCAACCCGAGATCGTCCTAGCATGCCTCGGCTGAAAACAAGGTCAATATATCGCAGGATCGCCACAACCTGTCGCGTCTGTGTCACTATCAACCGATCGCTGGACAGGTGCGGACATCAATGGGTTGTCAAACGGCGCTCGAACGAAATAATGTTACTAAACAGCCGTAAAACAGCTCTACCACGCTCTTGTTGCATTTATGATACAGCCACATTTAAAAGCGGTGAATGCCCTTTTCCCGCGCTTTACAGCGCCCTGCTCCCCGCGCAGTTTCACGGCCATGCATATGGGGGGATCGCTGTCGGGCACCTTATCCCTCCATAAGTAGAAATAGTGGCAGGACATCTGCCAACCTCCAGAGCAAGGGACTGGACCGTGAAGACATTTTCAAAGAGGGCACTTCTGCGTGCCAGCGCCGCACCGGCGATCCTCGGTGCGTCGCTGATCGCAACCGCCGCATTCGCACAGGAAGCGCCACAGGCCGCTGGTGCAGAAGCGGGCGACACCATCATCGTTACCGGTTCGTTGATCCGCAATCCGAACCTGGCGTCATCTTCGCCTGTTAACGTTACGACTGCTGATGAAATCGATCTGCAGCAGGCCAACGTGGCAGAAGAACTGCTTCGCGAGATTCCAGGGATCGTTCCGAGCATCGGCTCGGCCGTGAACAACGGCAATGGTGGTTTCTCGTTCGTCAACCTGCGTGGCTTGGGTTCTAACCGTAACGTCGTGCTGTTGGACGGTGTACGCGTCGTTCCAGCTGAACTGAACGGCCGATTCGATCTCAACAACGTTCCATTGGCCCTGATCGAGCGTGTGGAAGTCCTGACTGGCGGCGCATCGACCACCTATGGTGCCGACGCCATTTCGGGTGTCGTCAACTTCATCACCAAGTCCGATTTTTCGGGTTTTGAAGCCAATCTTGCTAACCAGATCACCGACGAGGGCGACGGGCATACCGTTCGTTTCGACGTGACCACCGGCGCGAATTTTGATGACGGTCGTGGCAACGTCGTGCTGGGCATTGGCTATCAGCAGTCCGACCCGGTATATCAGGGCGCGCGTAAGATCGGTCAGAATACCATCGGGTCTATTTCTGGACAGGGTGCCGGTTCGGGTACGTCGATCCCCTCGCGCTTCAGCGTTCCCGGGAGTGGCACGTTGCAGGTTGCGCCGGATGGCCAATCGCTTGTTGGCACATACGCCCCCTTCAACTTTGCGCCCGCGAACATCTTCCAGACCCCGTTCGAGCGCTACAACATCTACGCCGCCGGTCGCTATGAGATCAGCGATGCTGTCGAAGTCTACAGCCGGGGCATGTTCACGAAGAACACGGTCAGCACCATCATTGCGCCTTCCGGTTCGTTCGGTATCGCCGTTGATATTCCGCTCAGCAATCCATTCCTGACCTCTGGCATTCGTAATCAGTTCTGCGCAGGCAATGGCATTTCGACCGCTGCATGCGATGCGGCCGCTCTTGCCACGGATCCCAACGATCCAAACTATCAGACTGTGACGAGCGCAATGTTCCGTCGTGCAGCCGAAGTAGGCCCACGCATCAGCGATTACACGAACACAGTGTTCGACTATCGCCTCGGTCTGCGTGGTGGCATCACCGACACGATCGATTGGGACGTGTATGGTGCCTATGGTGAAAGCGACCAGGTTCAGACGATCAAGGGTTACACGCTCAACTCGCGCGTCCAGGAGTCCATGCTGGCAACCAATACAGCAACCTGCCTGAGCGAAAATCCAGAATGTGTGCCTATCAACTGGTTCGCGCCTAGCGTTGGTGGTATCTCGCCGGAAGGCGCAGCTTTCCTCACCGCCAACAGCACTGTGCAGACCCGTACCACGCTGGCTCAGGCTCGTGCGACGATCAGTGGTGACTTTGGCGTTACTTCGCCGTGGGCGGCACAGCCAATCGGCTTCGCGATCGGCGGCGAATATCGTAAATATGGTGCGACCCAGCAGTCCGACGAATTGGCCCGTTCCGGCGATCTCGGCGGTGCAGGTGGCGCGGCCCCCAATATCGACGGTGGCTATGATGTTTACGAAGCCATCGGTGAAATCGTCCTGCCGCTCATCAGCGACAAGCCGTTCTTCGATGAACTGACGATCCAAGCTGGGGTGCGTTACTCCAACTACACGATCGACGCACCTGGAAAGCCGGGTTACAACACCACGACATGGAACGTGAAGGGGACCTGGGCTCCGACGCAGGGGATCGGCATCCGCGGTGGCTATTCGCGCGCTGTCCGTGCACCCAACATCGCGGAACTGTTCACTCCGGTGAACACTCTGCTGACCAACCTGACCGATGATCCATGCGCGTCGATCAATGACGAAGGCCAGCGTTTCGCACCGGCTCCCACCGGTGTATTGCGCGACGTCTGTCTTGCGCAGGGTGCCACGCCCGGCAACGTTGAAGCGATCAATGCTCCGATCGCTGGCCAGGCCAACGTAACGACCGGCGGCAACCTTGCTCTCGGGCCGGAAACGTCGAACAGCTACACTATCGGTGCAATCCTGACGCCGGCGTTTATTCCCGGCTTCAGCATGTCGGTCGATTATTACAACATCAAGATCAGCGGTGCGATCACCACGCCTTCGCCTGATGATGCTGTTGATGCGTGTTTCGGTGCGGGTAACCTCAGCGTTTCAAACCCGGCTTGCACTATCATCCGGCGCGATCCGCTCACGGGCGGTTTGAACGGCGATCCGAACACCACGGGCGGCCTGTTTGCTGGTCTGTCCAACCTGGGCCGTCTCGCTACGGATGGTATCGACGTGATCATGAACTATCGTCGTGATGTCGGTTTTGCGACGCTGGCGATGGCGTTCAACGGTAACTGGACGAACAAGTCGACTTTCCAATCGACGCCGAGCGACGTCAATCGTGATTGCGTTGGTTTGTACAGCGTGAACTGTGGTTCTCTGCAGCCGGAATATCAGTGGACGTTGCGGACGACACTGGCCTTTGAAAGCATGGACCATTCGTTGGTCTGGCGCCATCTGGACGGTTTCCGCTCGGAAAACGGTGGTCTTTTCGTTGGAACGCCGATTGGCTACACCGGTGAAGAAGATTTCAACACCATCCCGGCCTATGACTACTTCGATTGGACATCGCGTTTCAACGTGAGCGACAACGTCACTCTGACGCTGACCGTGCAGAACATGTTCAACAAGAAGCCACCGATTGTCGGTTCGGACGCTGGCCCGACCTCGTGGAACAGCGGCAACACCTATCCGTCGACCTACGACGCTCTGGGTCGTCGCTATGGTGCTGCTATCAAGCTGCGCTTCTGATCCTGTTATACATCGCAAAAGGAAAGGGTCGGCAATTTGCCGACCCTTTTTTTATGGGACATTTATGATCTAAGAAGTGGGTTGGGCAGTTCCATCGCAATGGTTCGATTGGTAGCGATCACTCGTGCCCATTGTTCAACCTTATCGATCTCTTCTGCGTGGATGCTGCGGCCCATTGCCGCGGCTTCTGTCCGATTTACTGCCGTGAAGGCTTCACCATTTTTGCTATTATGATTGAACAGATCGGTCGACGCGACAGCGCTGATGCGCTCCATATGCGTATCGAGATCGAAATGTCGGGCTAGTTGGCCTAGGCTTTCGCTCGGTTTAGCGATGAACATATCGCTGTTCAACGTGACGACCCGGTCACCCAAAGCGCCTGCCAATTTTTGAAACTGCATATGTTGGGCGAGCCAACCGATGGCAGCAACTTGAATGTCGGTGAGACCGAGATAGTCGGCGGGGGCGATGCCAAGATCAATCATCCCTTCCCGCAGCAGCTTTTTCAAAAGGTCGCGGACCCAGAGCCGCCCTTCCATGCCTTTGCGGGCGATGGACGTCAGATAATCGGCCAGTGGCGCATGGAGCAACACGGCGCGTGACTGGGGGCGTAACGCCATCAAAGCTGGAATCATCGGGTTTGCAATGCTGGACGGCTTTACGATGATAGCTTCACCCTGTTCAAAGGGTCGTGCCATCAGCGCAAGGCCATCGTCGAGCACCTTTGCTACCTGCGGCCCTGTAGCACCCCGATGGCGCCAGCCAATGATATCGTTGAACAATACAGGCTCTTTCAAACCCATTGAGATGCCGGGCAAATCAAATGCAGAGGCCAACAACGTGGAGCAGCAGAAGGCAGAATGGAATATGAAATGGATGGGTGCTGGTGGCATAGCGTGAATCATGGCGGTCGCACGGGAAACGGCGCGGCGCTCGACACCTTCACCCAGATATTGGTCGGTTAAGAACGGCATTTTGCGGTGCCGCTGACGCGACACGGATACCATATGAAAGCAATCTCGCGTTGCATCATAGCGATGGGGCAGCCATTCCGCGCTACCCATGATAGTTTCGATACTTGGCTTCGTCATTGTCATGATTGCCGTGTTGGCATGGTGGATTATCGGAAACAAGTTATCGTCAGGCCGGATTCCCTGTGGCAGACCCAAGCTGGTAGGATTTTTCAAAGCTGTAGATTGCAGCTAGCCCGGAAAATTCACCTAGGGTTGGCGGATGTGGCATAACAC
>TARA_R110000787_G_scaffold49122_1_pt1 | contig 42087 bp, 36 predicted proteins | sample TARA_R110000787 | Tara Oceans TARA_R110000787 (sample SAMEA4397920) | marine metagenome | biome: Polar Biome; feature: [DCM] deep chlorophyll maximum layer (ENVO:01000326); material: water (ENVO:00002006), including particulate matter (ENVO:01000060) such as... | depth 35 m | reverse complement strand
ATTTCCGGACAGGATTTCCTGTGATGCCTTCGCATCGAGCGAGGTATCCAGGCTGTAAAGCATGGCAACCCCCTGGCTGACGATGGCGTTGTCAATGGTGTTCATGCTGTGCTGGTTGGCGACCGCATTCTGCATGGACACACCGACGGCCTGGGCCATCATCTGATAGACCGTCCCCATGGATTGCGCCGGCGCACCACCGATCACTATCATGTTGGACTGGGTAACGGCATCGGTTATTTGGCTATTGACGGGTGTGTCGTTTGCCATGGACTAATCCTCTTTCATTCCTGTCAGCGTTGATCGAGAGAGGCAATTAATCCTCTTTCAATATGCAGAAGACGCCGGGGCGTGAGATTATGTGACGCAACGGTGAGATTTTCTTGCGGCCGTTGCGAAAACTCTCAACCGTCTTGAGACTGAGCGGAATGATCCCGTATGCGACTCCCTGCCGGGGCAGGGGTGAAACTGGCGGAATTCTGCGAATAAGGCCGTACAGTCTTCATCGCGTTGGATATCCGGATTTACAGAAAAAAGAGTGTCATCTTTTTTGAGTTTAAAGGTGCTGAAGGGGTCGAAAACCGGGAAATCTCGGACTAGACCTGTATCGGCAAGCAGGGCGTGAGAGAGGCGCAAGGCGAAGCGAACTCCTCCTTGCGGATCGTCGTTATCCGCCCATCTGCTGGACGATCTTGTTCATGGCGGCTGCGGTGGCCGCAACGGCATCGGCGGTGATGCCCGCAATTTCCTGACTTGTCTGCGCGGCGAGCGCGGTGCCGCCAGCGCTTGTGACCGCGTTCAGGCTGGTGGTGGCCGCCTGGGTCTGTGCGTTCAGGGCCTGGGTAATGGCGGCCGTCTGAGCATTGTAGGATTCGCCGATCGTTGCCTTCTGCGCGCTGATCGAGACGGCCTCGGCGTTCTTGAGGGCGGTGAGGGCGGCGGCACCGGCGTTGGTGACGCTGTTCATCATGTTCGAATTTGCCGTCGCATTTTCGAGCGCGAGGCCCGAGGAATGGGCGGCGAACTGATAGAGGAGGCCCATTGCGAAGGTCGCCGAGTCCTCGATTTTAGCAGGAGCGGGGGAGGATGCGCCATCGCCCCCGGATGAAGTTGTTGCCATGAGATTGATCCATAAAAAAATATGCCAGAAGAATGATTACTTAAAGTTGTCAAAGTCAGTTATGGGGTTGTGGAAGACGACGGTGTCTCGGACTTGCTGTCGTCCGAAGATTTTGTCTCCGTACTTGTGTCCGATGCCGGTTTGTCGGTGCTATCCGACGTCGTCTTGCTGTCGGTAGTGGACGCTGTGCTTGAGCCGTCCGAGCTGTCGGTTGCGGCCGGAGCAGCAGACGGATTGGTAGCAAGGGTCATCAGTTTCTGGAGATAGTCGAGACGCTCTGTCGGGGTCAGCTTTTCAATCTGGTCGGCAAATCCGTTCCGGAGCAGCCCGCTCGTTCCCGCGGCGACGGCGGCAGCTCCGAGAATATTGAGATGCTGCTGATTGGTGACCGCATTCTGGGACGCCATGCCGGCCGCCTGGGCAAGATTAAGATACATGGTTGCCATGGATTTTGCAGTAGAACTTCCTAAAAGTATCTCGCTTGTAGCAAGTACGGAGTTTTGTATTTGATCATCTGATTGTGAATTTGCCATTATTATAATTCCATTTTTTAAATATTTTAAATAACAATAAAACAATAAATATATATTTATAAAAATATTGCAATATCGAATTTATATTTACTAATTATATTTGTTTTATTAATGGAATTCTGAGTCAGTATTATCATAAACATACGCCCGTATTAAAAATATAAAAAATGAAAAAGACACTTTAAAAGTGCATAAAGCTGCCCAAATAGAAATCATCGACGGGCAGCACAACCAAACGGCACGGCCCTTTTAGCCAGTTTTGTATTCCTGAAATTAAAATTTACTAGGGGGATAACGTGAATCCGCTCAGGCAAGAAACACAACCTAAACCCGATTTTCAAACCTATAAATTCGGCCCGGAGCGCCGTCTTTCTTTTCCGGAAATTTCACCGGTATATCCTTTAAATTTTAAAATCATGGACACAGACCTTGAGTCTGAAGATGTCCCCGTGAAATCTGTATCATCGGAGGAAGAGGCGCCAAGCGCCGATGAATTCTGGAAAGCATGGCACTCCCATAAGGAGTATTTAATTCGTCTCAGCATGATCTGGATGAATATCAGTGCGGCGGATGCCGAAGATGCCTTCAGCGATGCCACCATCCGCGCCTATGAGAAATATGCAGATCATGCCGCCCAGATCAGTAACGAGCGGGCCTGGTTCGCGCGATTGCTGCATAACATCTGCATCGACAAGCACCGGGCCAACAAGCGGCTGAAAAATCTCTATGAGAAGGTCAAGGAAATCAGCACCATCGATCTCTCCGCCTATGAGACGCGACAGCTGACACCGGAGGGCAACCTGCTGAATTCCGAACTCGGACTGCGTCTGCGCGAGGCGATAGAGGGACTGCCCGACCGGTTGCGCGGTCCGGTCGTCCTCCGGCTGGTGCAGGGGGAAGAGTATGAGACAATCGCGCACAAACTCGGAATCTCCAATGACAATGTCCGCAAAAGGGTGCAGCAGGGTCGGGCACTGCTCCGCGAGAATCTGGAGATATTTCGCGGTTAAATCCTCCTGATTGCACTATATTTTGATTTCCCTATCGACATCCCCCCGCGAAATCGGGTAACGATATTCGTTAGTACTTCCGGTGAAAGCCGGATCAAGTAGCTGGGGAGCTATTACATATGAAAGACGGCATTGCTGCGCGTGATCCACGCGCGGACACTTCGCCCGTTGTATCCGACGAAGTGAAATTCACAACCTGCTATATGTGCGCCTGCCGATGCGGGATAAAGGTTCATCTGAAAGATAACAAGGTCCGTTATATCGAGGGGAACCCCGATCATCCGGTGAACCGGGGCGTCCTCTGCGCCAAGGGATCCGCCGGGATCATGCAGCAGAATTCTCCGGCAAAACTCAAGAAACCTCTCCTGCGCGTTGGTGAGCGGGGCGAGGGAAAATTCAGGGAAATAGAATGGGATGAGGCACTTGAGCTGGCGACCGGCTGGCTTCAGGAGGTGCGGGGCGACGATCCCGCCAAACTTGCCTTTTTCACCGGCCGCGATCAGTCCCAGAGCTTCACCGGCTGGTGGGCCAAGCAGTTCGGCACCCGCAATTTCGCTGCCCATGGCGGTTTCTGCTCGGTCAATATGGCGGCGGCGGGCCTTTACAGCATTGGCGGGTCGTTCTGGGAATTCGGCGAGCCGGACTGGGACCTGACGAAATATTTCCTCATGTTCGGTGTGGCGGAAGATCATGATTCCAACCCCATCAAGATGGGTCTTGGCAAGCTGAAAACCCGGGGCGATGCCAAATTCGTCTCCGTCAATCCCGTGCGCAGCGGCTATTCCTCCATTGCCGATGAATGGCTCGGCATTACGCCGGGCACGGACGGCCTGTTCGTGATGGCGATCATTCACGAGCTGCTGCGTGCCGAGAAGATCGACTGGGAGTATTTGAAGCGCTATACCAACGCCTCCTGGCTGGTGGTTCAGGCGGAAGGTGAGGCGGAGCACGGGCTGTTTGCCCGCAACGCGACGGGGATCTCTCTTGTCGCGACGCCGGATGGAAAACTGCTGCCGCTCAGCGATCGCAAGGCGGACCCTGTGCTTGTCGGCAGCTATACCCTGCCGTCGGGACAGAGAGCGGTTCCGGCCTTTCAACTGATGGCCGAACGATATCTTTCCGAGGAATATAATCCGGATACAGTGGCCGCGCGGGTCGGGATCGAGGCGAAGACGATCCGCCGGATCGCCGCCGAGATCGCCGAGGCCGCGTTCGAGAAGGAAATCACCCTCGATATTCCCTGGACGGACTGGGCCGGCCGGCCGCAGCAGAAAATGATCGGCCGTCCGGTCTCCATGCATGCCATGCGCGGCATTTCCGCTCATTCCAACGGCTTTCACACCTGCCGCGCCATTCATCTTCTGCAGATGCTGATCGGCAGCATCGATGTGCCGGGCGGGTTCCGGCACAAGCCGCCCTATCCGAAACCCTGTCCGCCCGGACCGCTCCCTGCGGGGCAGGAGACGCGGGCGAATACGCCCTTGGATGGCATGCCGCTCGGTTTTCCGAAGGGACCGGAGGATCTGCTGGTTGATGAGGCCGGAAACCCGAAACGCATCGACAAGGCCTATAGCTGGGAATATCCGCTGTCGGCCCACGGGCTCATGCACAGCGTCATCCATAACGCCTGGGCGGGGGAGCCGCAGGAAATCGACGTTCTGTTCATGTATATGGCGAATATGGGCTGGAACAGCTCGATGAATGTGCCGGACACCATCCGCTATCTGACGGACAGGAAGCCGGACGGCAGCTATAAAATTCCGAAATTCATCTATTCCGACGCCTATCATTCCGAGACCGTGGCCTTTGCCGATCTGGTGCTGCCGGACACCACCTATCTGGAACGCTGGGATTGCATTTCGTTGCTGGACCGGCCGATTTCCTCCGCCCATGGCGCGGCGGATGCCATTCGTCAGCCCATTCTGGCGCCGGGCCGCGATGTCCGCCCGTTCCAGGATGTGATGCTCGACCTCGGAGTGCGGCTGTCACTACCGGGCTTCGTCACGGAGGATGGATCGGCGCTCTATCCGGGCGGCTATTCCGACTATATCGTCCATCATGAACGCACGCCGGACATCGGCCCGCTGGGCGGCTGGCGCGGTGAGGACGGATCGGGGCAGGGGCGCGGCGCGGCGAATGAGGCGCAGCTCGATGCCTATATCGCGAATGGCTGTTTCTGGGAGAAGAAATTCACGCCCGAGCAGTCCTATTACAAGTTCGCCAACAAATCCTATCTGGAGGAGGCCGTCCATATGGGCTGGCTCGCCATGCCGGGACCGGTGGTGATGGAAATTTACTCCGAAACGATGCAGAAATTCCGTCTCGCCGCCGAAGGGCATGGCCGCCGGCAACCGCCCGATCACTTGCGCGGGCGCGTCGCTGATTTCTTCGATCCGCTGCCGCTCTGGTATGCGCCCTTTGCCGATGCGGATATCGACAAGGGGCCGGGTTATCCGCTGCATGCGGTGACGCAACGGCCGATGCATATGTACCATAGCTGGGGCAGTCAGAACGCCTGGCTCCGCCAGATTACGGCCCGCAACCCGATCTTCCTGCATGCGGATATGGCGCGGGAAAAGGACATCGCCGATGGTGACTGGGTGTGGATCAACTCGCCCCATGGCCGGGTGAAGGCGCAGGCGAAGCTGATGCGCGGGGTCAACCGCAACACCATCTGGACCTGGAACGCCATTGGAAAGCGCAAGGGGGCCTGGAACCTGAAAGAAGACGCGCCGGAAGCAACAAAAGGCTTCCTCCTCAACCATATCATTTCCGAACTGCTGCCCCCGCGTGAGGATGGCTATCGCTATTCCAACTCCGATCCGGTGACGGGGCAGGCCGCCTGGTACGACCTTCGCGTCAATATCGAGAAATGCGCCGTGGCCGAATTCGGCGAAACGGAGCCGATGTACGATGCGCAAGGCCCCGTCGACCTTGACGCTCCGCCGGACATGCTGCGCTATGGAGCGGACTTGAAGGGCAAGGAAAGTTCTCTTGAGCCGGTCGCCATGAAAGACTGGATCGGCAACCGTGCGGAAAATGCGGCGCAGACCACCGGCATCAAGCCCGGCCATGGCAACCAGACCACCGAACGACACAAGAAGGAAAAAGAATGACGTCGCTCCCCAAGGAACCCCCGAAGAAAAAGCTCGGCCTTGTTATCGATCTCGATATCTGTGTCGGCTGTCACGCCTGCGCCGTCAACTGCAAGGAATGGAACAGCGGCGGTCATTCCGCTCCGATGACCGATACGGACCCCTATGGCGCCGATCCAACCGGCGTGTGGTTCAACCGCATCCACAGTTTCGAGGTGGAGAATGAGGAGACCGGTGGCCGCATGGTCAATTTCCCGAAAAGCTGTCTGCATTGCGATGATGCGCCTTGTGTCACTGTCTGCCCGACCGGCGCCTCCTACAAGCGGGAGGAGGACGGCATCGTGCTCGTCAATGCGGATCACTGCATCGGCTGCAAGCTCTGTTCCTGGGCCTGCCCCTATGGCGCGCGGGAATATGACGAGGATGCGGGCGTGATGAAAAAATGCACCCTCTGCGTGGACAAGATCTATAACCCGAACCTGCCCGAGGAAAGCCGGGTTCCGGCCTGTGTCTCCACCTGTCCGGTCGGCGCGCGCTCCTTTGGCGATCTTGGCGATCCGGGCTCGGACGTCAGCCGCCTCGTCGCAAGCCGGGGCGGTTATGACCTGATGCCGGAGCAGGAATGCCGTCCGACCAACAAGTACCTGCCGCCGCGTCCGAAAAAGCAGGGCGGGGAGGGACAGGCGGCCCCGGAACTGATACCCGTTTCCGACAGCTCCGCCGGGGTGATTGCCCGCTGGGTCGACAGATTTCTTTCCGCGTGAGTTAAAGAGCAATGCATCCAGCGAAATCCGTTATATTTTTCACCACCGCCTCGGGCGCCGGATACGGCCTGCTCGCCCTTCTTATCGCCGCGACCATTGGCGGCCTGTTCCCGGCGGATTTCTGGCTGGCCTTCGCCGGTTATGCCCTCAGCTATGTCCTGATCACGGCCGGGCTGCTGTCTTCGACCTTTCACCTTGGTCATCCGGAGCGGGCTTGGCGCGCGCTCACCCAGTGGCGCTCGTCCTGGCTCAGCCGCGAAGGGGTGATGGCCATTTTCACCTTCCTGCCGACCGGGCTTTACGGGCTGCATCACTTGTTCTTTCCGGATCTCCTGCCGGGGGTGATGGCGCTTGTCGGGGGGATCGGCATTCTTGCCTGTATCGCCACCGTCTATTGCACGGCCATGATCTATGCCAGCCTGAAACCGGTTCACGCCTGGGCTAACGGCTATGTGCCGATGGGCTATCTTCTGCTCGCCCTGATGACCGGCTCGGTCCTGCTGAACGGTTTGCTCGCCGCCTTTGGTTATGCGGCGACCCTCATCGTGCTGCTGGCGGTCGTGGCGCTTGTGGCGGCCCTGATCTGGAAGATCGCCTACTGGCGTTTTCTCGACACCACCAAAAGTATTTCCACGCCGGAAAGCGCGACGGGCCTTGGCGAGTTCGGCAGCGTCAAGCTGTTCGAGGCGCCGCATACGGAGGCCAATTATCTGATGAAGGAAATGGGATTCCGGATCGCGCGCAAGCATGCGTCGGTGCTTCGGAAGATCGCGCTTGGCGCGGGCTTCATCCTGCCGATCGTGCTGATTATCATCGGGCTTTATGTCGGCGGCATCGGTCTGATTGCCGCCTCGCTTCTTGCGGTGATCGCAATGGCAATCGGGATCGTGACCGAGCGCTGGCTCTTCTTTGCGGAGGCCCGCCATACGGTCGGCCTCTATTACGGCGCTTCCCACGCATAAAAAAGGGAGGCGGACTTGCGTCGGCCTCCCTCTGGTTCTTAATACCCGTTACTGAAAGGGGTAATCAGCCAGCCCGCTTAAATTTCTGCTTGCGAGCATCTGGACGTTTATTCTGCGCATTTGCAGCCGGGTTCGCGGACTTGCGAGACTTAAATCCCGGCTTACCTTTATTCTTACTGACGGTATTCTTCGGACGTTTGCGAAATGGTTTAACATCAGCCGCTGGTCTTTTGTCATCCTGAGTGCGAGCCGGACGTCCCTTTCGTCCCGGACGATGCTTCTTCTGTTCTGGCTTGGACGCAGGAGCGGGGAAGGGGTGATCTTCATCTATACGGACCTTTTGCTTGATGATCTGTTCTATGTTCCGAAGCAAATTACGTTCGCGCGGTTCACAAATCGAGATGGCGATGCCGGTGGCCCCGGCGCGCCCGGTACGGCCGACGCGATGGATGTAGTTTTCTGCTTCCATCGGCAGGTCGTAGTTGATGACATGGGTAATGCCGTTCACATCGATGCCGCGGGCGGCGACGTCGGTGGCGACCAGCACGGAAAAGCGGCCATTCTTGAAAGAACGGAGCGTCCGTTCCCGGGCCCGCTGGTTGAGGTCGCCATGAATGGCGGAGGCCTTGATGCCCTCGACCGCCGTTTCGATCTCGCTGGCAAGCGTATCGGCGGTGGCTTTCGTGCGCACGAAAACGATGACGCGCTCTTTCTCCTGATCCGCCAGCAGATGCATGAGCAGGTCTTTCTTGTCATGCCCGCGCACCATCAGGACGGAATGATCGACGCCTTCGGCAACGGCCGTCTTGCGCGCGATCTCGACAAATTCCGGGTTTGTCAGCAGTTTCTCTGACAACTTACGGATCGCCGGACTCATGGTCGCGGAGAACATGACGGTCTGATGCTCTTCCGGGAGCTTGTCGGTAATAAAGGTGACATCCTCGATAAAGCCCATGTCGAGCATGCGGTCGGCCTCATCGAGAATGATGGTTTCCACATTGTCGAGCTGGACCGTGCCCCGCTTCATATGATCGAGCAGGCGGCCGGGCGTTGCCACAAGAATATCGACCCCGCGCGAGAGCTGCTGCAGCTGCGGGCCATAGGGCGCGCCGCCATAGACAACCGTGTGGAACAGCTTCATGCCGCGCGTGAATACACGGATACAAAGGCCGATCTGCATCGCCAGCTCGCGCGTTGGCGCGAGGATGACGGCGGTCGGCTTGTTCGGTTTCGGCTTGCGCCGTTCATGCTGAAGCCGCTGCAGCAGCGGCAGCACGAAGGCCGCGGTCTTGCCGCCGCCGGTTTCGGCTACGCCCATCAGATCGGCACCGTCCATCAGCGCCGGGATCGCCCGGGACTGGATTTGCGTCGGCTCGGAAAAGCCCTGTTTTTCGATCGCACGCAGGAGCGGCCCAACCAGGTTGAGCTCTGTAAATTCGGTCATTCTTCTAATAGTCCTCACAAAACAAATACAATGTCGCCGCCTGGTGCGGGGCAACAGTTAAGGCCAAATAAGGTGAGAACCGCGTCTCCTTGACCTTAACGCCGGGGCACTTGCGAGGGACCGGCTGTCAGCAGCGCCGAAGCGCTGTGGAAATACTGTTCATATACCCGATGTTGGTTTCAGCAGCGTCATGCCGCTGGCACCGAATGCAAATACCATACAGGTATTGTGCAGCGCACATATGCGCGCCAATGGCGTCAATGTCAAGGGAATATGCGAATATTGGTTAACAAGCCGTGCCCGGAAAAGTCTTTGCTTTTCCTCCTTTTCAAGCCGCCCCCGGTTTCCTAGTATAGGGGCCGGTTAACCAGTTTTTTTACGCCGCAGATGAGTTTTCAGCGGCAAAGAGGGTAATATGGATATAGAAACAGTCGCGGACGAGATCGTCCTGATCGCCACCGAATATGGTCTTGATGTGATCGGCGCGATCATCATTCTGATCATCGGCAACATCATCTCCAAGCAGGTGCCGAAGGTTCTTCAGAAAGTCATGGACAAGCGGGGCATTGATCCGACGGTCAGCCAGTTTCTTAGTAACTTCGCCCGTTTTGCCATTCTCGCGATCACCCTGCTGCTGGTGCTGGCGCAGTTCGGCGTACAGACCGCCAGCCTGATTGCCGTTCTCGGTGCCGCGGGCCTTGCCATCGGTCTCGCCCTGCAGGGCACGCTCAGCAATGTCGCAGGCGGCGTGATGCTGCTGATCTTCCGCCCGATGCGGGTCGGCAACTATGTCGAGGCGGGTGGCCATGGCGGCACGGTCAAGAATATCACCCTCTTCACCACGGAGTTGGCGACGGTCGATAACATCCAGGTGCTTATCCCCAATGGTCAGGTCTGGGGCAGCGCCATCCGCAATTACAGCTTCCATCCGACACGGCGCATGGATCTGGTGATCGGCATTGCCTATGAGGATGATATCGACAAGGCGCGTGACATCATTGATCGCCTGATCAAGGCGGACGAGCGGTCCCACAAGGAACCGGCCCATGTGATCGAGGTGATCGAGCTTGCCGACAGTTCCGTGAATTTCACGGTCCGCGTCTGGTGCGACAACGGTAATTACTTCCCGCTGAAATTCGCACTGACCAAGGCGATCAAGCAGACGTTCGACAAGGAAGGAATCTCCATTCCCTATCCGCAGCGCACGGTGCATATGCTCACCGAAGACTGATAAATTCGCGCGCGCCGGTCTTTATGGTCGGCGCGGCATCCCGATTCCCCGCATTCCGTTATCCCTGATAATGATCGATGCCGTATTTATTCCAGAAGAAGGCGCGGATGTTGATCAGGAATGCCGTGCTCCAGCCGAACAGGATAATGCCGCTCACCGCCTGCAACGAGGCCGTAAGACTCCATTTCTCCGACAGGATGACATCGCCGTAGCCCAGCGTCGTGAAGGTCACGGTGGAGAAATAGAGCGCTTGGGGCAGGCCCGAAAGCTCGCCGCTCCCCCAATAAAACAGCGCCCAGAGCCAGGCCTCGATCGTATGCGCTGCGAACAGGCCGAGCACGACGATGATCATGATGACGATATGCCCGTAGGTCGGCAGCCGCCGGTCCCACCGTGGCCCGATCGCCTTCAGGCGACGGAGCAGCAACTCCAGGCAGACCGCGTGATTGATCACGCAGGCGATGATGAGTCCCGTTCCAACCAGCAGCTGGATGAGCATATGTATTCTCCTCTGGCAGATATGCGTTTGCGGTCTCCAGAATAGCACGGGAGACGGCGAATAAAAGGGATGGATGAAGGGCTCAGTCGTCCGTGACCGGTGTCAGGTTGCGAAGCTCCCCGATGACCGCGCGGCCGAGTTCATTGACCCGGAGTTCGGGGAAATCCCCCGTCGCATCGAGCAGGGAATTCACGTCCTTTTCCAGAATGCCGATGGTATTGATGATGGAGTAGCCTTCCTTCGCCCAGGAGATTTTCTCCATATTATCGCCGAACCAGGTGGCGCCGGAGCTGCTGCTGGCAACCTCCAGCAGTTTGTCGGGCGGGAAATCGAGGGCTTTGGCCGCCTTCACCACCTCCCGCACGGCAATGACGGAGGTTGCGGCCAGCATGTTGTTGAGCACCTTGCAGGTCATGCCCGCGCCAAGAGCGCCGAGATGATTGATTTCATTGCCCATGACCCTGAAGGCGGGCATCAGCTTCTGCACCGCCTCAGCATCCCCGCCGACCATGAAGGTGAGGGTGCCCGTCTCGGCGCCATAGGGCGCGCCGGACATGGGCGCATCGATCAGGATCGTTTCCTCAGGGATCATTTCCCGCAGGCGGTTAATCTGCTTCGGCGACAGGGTGGAGGAGATGATGAGAATTTCCGGATTTGCCTTGCCTGTGAAAAGACCATTCTCGCCGAGACAGAGTTCCTCCGTCTGGTGCCAGTCTCGCACCACGGAAATAATGATGGGGCAGCGGGCGGCGAGGGCGGCGGCGCTCTCCTGCATTTTTCCTGCGAAAGAGCCGAAATCCTCCGCTGGCCGGACGTCATATCCGAATACTTCAAATCCGGCGCCCTGTAACTGCTGCGCCATCGGCAGGCCCATTGAGCCGCAACCTGCCACACCGATTGCCGGTAATGTCATGCCACCCTCCCTCTGTTTTATTAACTATACCTCATTTTCGCGCGCGGCGTCATCTTTCAGTTTGACGGGGAAATGGGCTAATTGGACCCTATAATTAGATAAAACCGGCCCTTTTAAACAAACCAATTTTGCATGAATATATACTCAGATTATTTCGCCCTTTTTATAAGAGGATAATGTCATGTCTGTTGAACTTGCCAGCGTCTGCCCGCTCGACTGCCCCGATACCTGCAGCCTTACCGTTACGGTGGAGGATGGCCAGGTTTCAAAAGTGCGCGGCTCCACGGCCAATCCGCTGACCAATGGCGTTGTCTGCAACAAGGTCGCGCGGTATTACCCCGACTTCGTCCATGGCAAGAACCGCCTGCGCCATCCGATGAAGCGCGTCGGGCCGAAAGGCGGGGAGGAGTTCGCGCGGATTTCCTGGGACGAGGCGCTCGATACCATCCATGAACGCTTCTCGGCAATTATCGAGGAACATGGGCCGCAGGCGATCATGCCCTATAACTATGCCGGGCCGCATGGCCTGCTGGCGATGGGGTCGATGGACCTTAGGTTCTTCCACCGGCTGGGCGCAACACTCCTGTTCCGGCGGGCGATGTGCGGCGGCGTGAAATCGGAGGCCTTTATGGGCACCTTCGGCGCCGCGGGCGCAATGCAGCCCGAACAATGCGCCAATTCCAAGCTGATCGTCGTCTGGGGCAACAATGTCACCTATTGCAACCTCCATCTCGCACCGATCATCAAGAAGGCAAAGGCGGAGGGCGCAAAGCTCGTCGTTGTCGATCCGAAACGCATCAAGATAGCCGAGCAGGCGGATATGTATCTTCCCGTCAAGCCGGGCATGGACCTGATCCTCGCCTGGGCCATCGCGGTTGAGCTGGAGAAGATCGGCGGGTTCGATCCGGCCTTCATCGATGCGCATGTCGAGGGGGCGGAAGAATTCTTGGCGGAAGCCCGGAAGTTCACTATCGAGGAATCTTCCGATCTTTGCGGGGTATCGGTTGCGGATATTCGCGCCTTTGCAAGGCTTTACAAGGACACCAGCCCGGCGGCGATTTCCGTCGGCAACGGGCTTGAACGCAATCAGAACGGCGGCAACGGTATCCGGGCCATTTTCGCTCTCCCCGCCCTAGCCGGGAAGTTCGGCGTGGCGGGCGGCGGCATCGTCGGCGGCGCCGGGAACCTGTTCCCGAAAACTCCGGCCAAGCTGCAGCGGCCGGACCTCGTGCCGGAGGGCACCCGGACCCTCAATATCGTCGATATCGGGCGGCATCTGGTAGAGGATGATCTCGATATCCCGCTGAAGGGCCTGTTTATCTATAACCACAACCCGATCGTTGTCTCGCCGGATCAGAATGTGACGCGCCAGGGGCTTGAGCGGAAGGATATCTTCACCGTCGGCTGCGATGTCGCGATGACGGACAGCATGAAATATTGCGATATCATCCTGCCCGCCGCCACCCATTTCGAGCATGACGATATCTTCTGCGCCTATGGCCAGCCCTATCTGCAGCGGGCGGAGCCGGTGATCGCGCCGGTCGGCGAATCGCTGCCCAATACGGAGATTTTCCGCCGTCTTGCCGCCCGTTTCGGCTTTAACGAGGATATTTTCAAGGCCAGTGACAAGGATCTGATGGACGATGCCATCGATGGCAGCGATCCGCGCCTCAAGGGCCACCGGGCCAGCGAAATTCCGATCGGAACGGCGCTCTCCATGGAGCGGGGCGGGGAGGATACCATCCTGTTCCTGAACGCGACACCGGCAACCCCGTCGGGCAGGATCGAGCTTAAATCCGCCTATCTTCGGGACAAGTTCGGGCAGGAGGTGCCAACATATCATCCGGTTGCGGACAGTCTGCCGCTTTCCCTCGTCACGCCGTCCTCGAACAAGATGATCACCTCCACCTTTGGCGGGGTGAAGGCGAATGACGATGTGCCCGATCTTGAAATGCACCCCGTGGATGCCGCCGCGCGCGGCCTTGAGGACGGGGTACGGGTCCGCATCTATAACGATCTCGGCGAGGTTTTCCTGCCGCTTAAAATCACTGAAAATGTGCGCCCCGGTGTGCTATATTCGCCCAAGGGCTCCTGGTTCAAGACAACAACGAACAACCAGACAGTCTCGGCGCTTGCGCCCACCACCAAGGCGGACCTGTCCGAGGGCGCCTGTTTCAATGATTGCCGGGTCGAGGTGGTTGCCGCCTGATCCGAGGAGGAAAGATGAGTAACCGGGAGAATGAGACGCCCGAAGCCGAGGGCGGCTGTCTGTGCGGCGGAATCAGGTTCAAGATATATCAGCGGTTGCGCCCTGTGGTCGTCTGCCATTGCAAGCAATGCCGGCAGACGGCGGGTTATCTCAATGGCTTTACCGTGAGCCTGCCGGAGAATCTCGAGTTTACGGCGGATGACACGCTGACCTGGTATGAAAGTTCGGACGAGGCGAAGCGCGGCTTCTGCAACAAATGCGGCTCCAGCATCTTCTGGACCTACAAGTCCGGCGGCAATATGGGGATCGCGCCGGGATCGCTGGACGAGCCGACGAAGCTGACGACGGCCATGCATATTTTCACGGAATTTGCCGGTGATTATTACGAGATTACCGATGGATTGCCGCAGCGCCTTGGGCAGCGCCATCCCGACGACATTCTCGAGCCGGGCTGAGATTTTGCTTGGGGCCCGCGCCGACTTTCCGTTAAACAGGAAGCTGTTTTTTCGGGGAGAATGAGTTGCGACAAGAGCCCAAGGATTTTCTGGACAACCTGTTCAAGGCGGCGGTCGGTGCCGCCGATCCGCTGTCGACGCTGGCGGGTTTCCTGCCGCCCCCGCCCAAGGGCCGGACCATCGTCATCGGCGCAGGCAAGGCCGCGGCGGCCATGGCAAAGGCGGTCGAGGATCACTGGGACGGACCGCTTGAGGGGCTCGTCATCACCCGCTATGAACATGGCCTGCCTCTGGATAAGATCAGAGTGGTCGAGGCGGGGCATCCGGTGCCCGATGCGGAAGGCGCGAAGGCCGCCGATGATATCCTCGCGCTGCTGAACGGTCTCTCAGAGGATGATCTGGTGCTCTGCCTGATTTCCGGCGGAGGCTCCTCGCTGCTCGCAAAGCCCGGAGAGGGCATTACGCTGGATGAGAAAAAGGCGATCACCAAGGCCCTGCTGGCCTCCGGTGCCAACATCACCGAGATGAATACTCTTAGAAAGCATCTCTCCGCCATCAAGGGCGGGCGGCTGGCCGTTGCCGCCCATCCGGCAAGAGTCGTCACCCTCATGATCTCCGACGTGCCGGGCGATGATCCGGCGGTGATTGCGTCGGGACCGACCGTGCCCGATGCGACAACCTCCCGCGATGCCCGCGCGGTGCTGGAGAAATATGGGATCGAAATCCCGCCCTCCATCGACGCGTATCTTGACAGCGACGCCTCGGAATCGCCCTCACCGTCGCATCCGGTGTTCGCCGCCGCCGTCAGCAGGATGATCGCAACGCCGCAGATGTCGCTCGCCGCCGCCGCCGATATTGCCGCGTCGAACAGCATCACGCCGGTCATCCTCGGCGACACAATCGAAGGGGAGGCGAAGGATGTCGCCGCTGTCATGGCGGCCATTGCCCGGCAGGTGAAATTCCATGATCAGCCTGCGGCGAAGCCCTGTGTCCTGATCTCGGGCGGAGAGACGACCGTGACGGTCAGGAGCGGGGGCGGCGAAACCGGGCGCGGCGGGCGCAATGCGGAATTCCTGCTCGCCCTCGCGGTGCATCTGGACGGCCTGGCGGATGTCTATGCGCTTGCCTGCGACACCGACGGTATCGACGGAACCGAGGATAATGCGGGCGCGATTATCACGCCGGACACGCTGAAACGCGCCGCCGGGGCGGGTCTGGACGCCAAGGGCTATCTCGTGCGGCATGACAGCTACAGCCTGTTCGATGCCATTGGTGATCTGATCAAGACGGGACCGACCCGCACCAATGTCAATGACTTCCGCGCCATCCTGATTCTGTAAGATATCATGAAACAGCCGAGTGATTCTGTCCGGGCTTAATAGTAACCCGCGCCGAAGCCCGCCGCGCTCTACTGCCGGCGCAGGACGAAACAGACGGCCACCATCGATTTGCCGGTCTCCTGCAGGCAGAGCTCCATCTCGGTATCCGACAGGAGCGTCCCACTGAAATAGCTGTCCTCGTCGACGAACACGACGCTTTCCCGGTTGGCCCTGACGGCGCCGATGAGGGTCTCGCTGCGTGAGGGCGAGCTCCATGTGCCGATCAGCCCGCCGCCGTCCTGTTTCGTGATGGTCAGCGTCCATAGAACGGTCGGATTCCGAATCTCCGGGCCGGCCGTCGGGTTGACATGCTGGAGCTGGCCCGACACCGCACCCCAGCCGGTGCCCGACCAGGCGCCGCGAAGATCGGGGAACGCCTCCTGCGCCGCGAGCGGTGGGACCGGCAGGATCAGGGCGGCGGTGATGGCGAGCGCGGCCAAGCGGGGGTACAGGCGCATGATCAAGGTCTCCTCGTCTAAATTGAACAACAGAATTGGAGTAACTTACGGTTGAGGTAGCCTCCTGCTAGAGATAACCTCATGACGCCCCAAAAGGCTCACAATGTCGGAATCTACCAGCATTCCACAAGTGGCCTGCAGAGCGAGCTCAAGCTAGACGGATTTTATTAGCCGATCAAGTATTTTGCTCTCCCGGTTTCATCAGCGGTCTCTTTAACGCATAAATACCGGCGGTTTGGAGCTCAAATCTGAACCATCCTGATCCGGCACTGCCGGTTTTCCGCGTCGCTGGCAGAGCGGTCGCGCCGTCATCGTTTGAGTTGGGGCCGGATTTTGGTTGCCTGTATGACGGTGGTGCCCGCAAACAGAGAATTGCAACAATAATGGTATGCAGCATGGTGCCCGCCACCGCGACGTCGGCCAGCATGAAGATGAGGGCGCGGGCGCCGTCTAGATCTGCTTGCCCATCAGCACGACGAGCAGGGCGCGGGCTTCGGCGTCCGTCGCGTTCCTGATCTCATGCGGTTGATCGGCGGCGTAGCGGGCCGTCTCGCCGGGCCGCACCATTTCCGTCTCGATTCCCGCCTGGACCGTCAGTTCCCCGGCAAAAACCGTCAGATGCTCGGTCGTCCGGGAGGTATGCGGATTTGAGGTCATCTTGCCGCCGGGCTTCATGGTCAGCTCATACCATTCCATATCATTGACGAGACTGGCCGGCCCCAGGACTTTGAGGCTGTATTGCCCCTTGGTGTCATTCAGGACCGGGACGGAGGCACCGCTGACCACGGTCAGGCTGTGGCCGGGTTCCTCTCCGCGCACGATATCATCGATGGTCTCGCCCAGCGCCTCCGCCAGCCGCCAGACAGTGGCAAGGGTTGGGTTTGTCTCATTACGCTCTATCTGGGACAGCATGGACTTCGACACGCCACAGACAGCCGCCAGCTGATCGAGCGTGAGATGTTTCTCCTTGCGGAGGCGGTTTATGGTTTGCCCCACGGCGGGGGGATTATTCAGGCGATCCGACATTTTTCCGATTGACAGGAATTAAATCCAATATATTTTACGAAATACAATATAACGGATTTTATTCCAACGCACAACACATAGGTGTCCCATGTTCACAATAGCCAAAACCGAAGCCGCCCGCGGCATCTGGTCCGCGTTCAAAGAAACCTTAAGCGAACCGGCGCGCGGCATGGTCATGGTGGACGTGATCGCTGCCGGGATCTGCGGGACCGACTATCATATCTATAGCTGGGATGCCTGGTCCGCCGGGCGCATCAAGACGCCGATGACCATCGGACATGAATTCGTCGGGCGAATCTCCGCCATCGGCGAGGGCGTCACCGGCTATAGCATCGGCGACCGGGTCTCCGCCGAATGTCATATCGCCTGCGGGGAATGCCATTTCTGCCGCACGGGCAACGCCCATATCTGCGAGAAGACGAGCATTATCGGCGTCGACCGCCCCGGCGCCTTCGCCGAACAGGTGGAAGTCCCGGCGAGCAATCTCTGGCGGGTGCCGGACGCTATCCCCGACAAACATGCCGCCGTGTTCGATCCGGTTGGCAATGCCATGCATATGGTCGCGACCGCGAAAGTAACGGCGAAGAATGTGCTGATTGTCGGCGGTGGCCCCATCGGGCTTTTCGCGGCGGCGATTGCCAAGGCCCATGGCGCCCGCACCGTGGCGCTGCAGGAGCCGAACCAGGCCCGCGCCGCCATCGCCCGGAGCCTCGATCTTGATCTTGTGATCAATCCGCGCGATCCCGGCGCGTCCGAGGAGATTCTCGCGCTCACCGGCGGCCATGGCCCGGAAGTCATCCTGGAAGTGAGCGGCAACGGCAAGGCGCTCAATGCGTCGCTCGATATCGCTGCGCCGGGGGCCGTCGTTGCGCTTCTTGGCATTCCCGCCGGACTGGTCGAGCTTGACCTTGGCGCCAAGGTGGTGATGAAGGGGGTCAGCCTGATCGGCATCACCGGACGGCGCATGTACGAGACCTGGTATCAGGTCGAGGCCTTCATGCTGAAAAACCCGGACCTGATGGACAAGGTGATCACCCATGTCCTGCCGGCGACGGACTTCGCCCATGGCTTTGAGTTGATGGATGAAGGCGCCTGCGGCAAGATTGTCCTTGATTTTCAGACGTTAGACCAAAGGTTACCCATATGACCAATACACTTCTTTCACGGCTGACGGATGAGCTTTTCGCCGCCGATCAGGCGGGCACCTACAAGCGCCTGAAAACCATCGAAGGGCCCATCGGCGACCGCATCCAACTGGCAGAGAAGGGGGAAGTGACTCTCCTTTCCTCCAACGATTATCTCGGTTTCGCCAACCACCCGGAGATCGTCGAGGCGGCGCGGGACGCTCTCCTCAAATACGGGGCGAGCACCGCGTCGGTGCGCTTTATCTGCGGGACGCAGGATGTGCATCAGTCGCTGGAGGCCGATCTCGCGCGCTTTCACGGAACCGAGGCGGCGCTCACCTATTCCTCCTGCTGGGCGGCGAATACGGGGTTGTTTGCGGCAATATGCGGGGCCGGTGACGTCATCCTCTCCGACGAGCTTAATCATGCGAGCCTGATCGACGGCATCCGCGCGACGGCGAAAAATGTCGTCCGCGATGTCTATAAACACAGCGATATGTCCGACCTGGAGGCGAAGCTGAAAGCCCATGCCGACGCGCCGTCCCGTCTTATAGTGACGGATGGGGTCTTCTCCATGGAAGGGGATATCGCCCCGCTCGATCAGATCGTTGCGCTCGCAAAAAAATACGACGCGCTGATCGTGCTGGATGACAGTCACGGTCTCGGCGTCATGGGCAAGACCGGCCATGGCACGGCGGAACATTTCGGCGTTATGGACAAGATTGATATTTTCACCGGCACCCTCGGCAAGGCGCTTGGCGCAGGCACGGGCGGCTTCGTTGCCGGTCCAAAGGCAGTCACGGAAACATTGATCCAGAAGTCGCGGCCGCATCTCTTCTCCAATGCGCTGCCTGCCAGCGTCGCGGCGGCGGGGCGGAAATCTCTTGAGTTGCTGGAGAAACACCCGGACCGCGTCACGGCGCTACAGGAAAAGGCGGTGAAATTCCGCGCTCTTCTCAATAACCTCGACCTCAAGCCGCTGCCCGGCGACAGCGCCGTTGTGCCGGTGATCGTCGGGGAAACCGCAACTGCCATCCGGCTGGCAGGCGAACTCCTCAACCGTGGCATCTTCGTCACGGGTTTCGGCTTTCCCGTTGTGCCGGAGGGAGAGGCGCGGCTTCGTTTTCAGCTCTCCTTTGCTCATACGGAGGCCGAGCTGGACGAGGCGGTCGTTGCCCTCAAAGATTGCCTGCAAAGCCCCGGTTCCGCATAAAATCCGATGGCGAGCTTGTTTTAGTCGGTGTCGCCCTCTAAACAGGAAGGCGAGGGGGAGGCTGTATACTCCCGTTTTAATTCACTGACTGGACCCGAACAGACGGATGACGGCGAAACAGGCCTATGACTATGTGATTATTGGCGCGGGATCGGCGGGGGCCGTGCTGGCAAATCGCCTGAGCGAGGCGCGGGAGGTGTCCGTCCTGCTGCTCGAAGCCGGGGCGCGGACCCCGTGGTGGGACTGGCGCATTCACATGCCCTCGGCCTTGAGCTACCCCATGCATTCGGCCAGCCTCGCCTGGCAGTATTATACCGAACCGCAGGAACATCTGAACGGGCGCAAGATATACTGGCCGCGGGGCAAGGCGCTTGGCGGTTCCTCGGCGATCAACGGGATGTGCTATGTGCGCGGTCATGCGTTCGACTATGACGGCTGGGCGGCGCTGCCGGGGCTGGAGAACTGGTCCTACGCAGATTGCCTGCCCTATTTCAAAAAGGCGGAAACATATGATCGCGGGACCGATGACTATCGTGGCGGGAACGGCCCGCTCCATGTCTCCGTCGGCCCGTGCGATAATCCGCTTTATCACGCCTGGATGGAGGCGGGGCAGCAGGCCGGCTATCCCTTGTCGGACGATATGAACGGGTACCAGCAGGAAGGCGTCGCCCGGATGGATATGACCGTGCACCGGGGCCTCAGATGGAGCACGTCGCTTGCCTATCTCGATCCGGCGCGCGGGCGCGGCAACCTCACCATCCTGACGGGCGCGAAGACACGGCGCCTCACCTTCGAGGGGGCGCGTGCCACCGGTGTTGAATATGTCCTCAATGGACAGAAACAGACCGCTCTCGCCACGCGGGAGGTGATCTCGGCGGCCGGGGCCATCAACTCCCCGCATCTACTGATGATTTCCGGGATTGGCCCGGCGGACAGTTTGAGGCAGCTTGATATTCCGATCGTGGCGGACCTGCCGGGCGTCGGGCAGAATCTTCAGGATCATCTGGAACTTTATGTGCAGCAGGAATGCACGCAGCCGATCACGCTCTATAAGGTCATGTCGCCGCTCGCGAAACTGAAGGTCGGGCTCGACTGGATGCTGTTCAAGAAAGGCCTCGGCGCCAGCAATCATTTCGAGGCTGGCGGCTTTATCCGGAGCGAGCCGGGCATCGAGCATCCGAACCTGCAATATCACTTCCTGCCCATGGCGGTGCGCTATGACGGCGGCAACCCGACGGACCGCCACGGCTATCAGGCGCATGTCGGGCCGATGCGATCGACCAGTCGGGGGTATATGTCGCTGAAAAGCGGGAATATCGACGACGCGCCGATGTTACAACCCAACTATTGCGAAACCGAGCAGGATCGGCGGGAGCTTCGCGACGGGGTGAAGCTCACACGGGAGATTTTTGCGCAAAGCGGGTTCGATCCCTATCGCGGGGTGGAACTTGCGCCGGGACCCGAGGTGAAGACCGACGCCGAGATCGACGCCTTCGTGCGGGAGACGGTGGAGACCGCCTATCACCCGAGCTGCACCTGCAAGATGGGCACAGATGCCCTGGCGGTGGTGGATGATGCGGGCCGGGTGCACGGGGTGGAAAACCTCCGCGTGGTCGACAGTTCCATCATGCCGAACATCGTCAGCGGAAACCTGAATGCGCCAACCATCATGATGGCGGAGAAAATTGCGGATTTAATCAAGGGCGTCGCGCCGCTTCCCAAAAGCAGCGCCCCTGTATATCGGGCGGAGAATTGGCAGACGAGCCAGCGGTAAAAACGAAACTCGCCCAGTTTGAGGAACAAGAATGAGCAGACCGAAAAAAGTATCGCTTTATATCGACGGCAAGGCCGCAAAGGCCATCTCCGGGAAAAGCTTCACCAATTTCAACCCGGCGACGGGGGCGAAGCTGTCCGAGGTGGAGCAGGCCGGACGGCGCGATGTGGAGAAAACCGTTGTTGCCGCCCGCGCCGGATTCCGCGAATGGTCCGCGATGACAGGCAAGGAACGCGGGCGCATCCTCCGCAAGGCTGCCACAATCCTCAGGGAGCGGCGGATGGCACTCGCCGAGATTGAAGTCAGGGACACCGGCAAACCGATTGCGGAAGCGCCGGAGGCCGATGTCGACAGCGGCGCTGATGCGTTTGAGTTCTTTGGCGGGCTCGCCGCCGATATCAAGGGCGGCCATCATGATCTTGGCGAGACAGCCTTTGCCTACACACGCCGGGAACCGCTCGGTATCTGTGCGGGGATCGGGGCGTGGAACTATCCGCTGCAGATTGCCTGCTGGAAGACGGCCCCGGCGCTCGCGGCCGGAAATTCAATGATTTTCAAACCCTCCGAACTGACCCCGACGAATGCGGTGCGGCTTGCGGAAATCCTGACCGAAGCCGGATTGCCGAAAGGGGTGTTCAATGTCCTTCAGGGCGGCGCGGAGACGGGGCATTACATCGCCTCCCATCCGGAGATCGACAAGATTTCCTTCACCGGGTCCGTGCCGACGGGCCGCCAGGTGCTGGCCGATGCGGCCGGCTCGGTCAAGCATGTCACCATGGAGCTGGGCGGCAAGTCGCCGCTGATCGTCTTTGACGACAGCCAGATCCATAATGCGGTGTCGGCGGCGATGAACGCCAATTTCTACACCCAGGGCGAAATCTGTTCCAACGGCACGCGGGTCTATGTGCATGAGGATATCCATGATGCCTTTATCGCGATCCTGAAAAGCCGGACCGAGGCCATGGTCGTCGGCGATCCGATGGATCCGGACACTCATGTCGGTTCCCTGATCAGCGCCGATCATTTCGAGAAGGTGATGGAATATGTCCGCCTCGGCATCGAGGAAGGGGCCTATCTGGTGAGCGGTGGTGAGAAGGTCACCGTCAAGGGATGCGAGAGAGGGAACTTCATTTCGCCTGCGATTTTCACGGCCTGCCAGGATGACATGCGCATCTGCCGGGAGGAGATTTTCGGTCCCGTCATGTCGGTAATGTCCTTCCGTGATGAGGAGGAAGTGATCAATCGTGCCAACGATACGGAATTCGGCCTCGCCGCCGGGGTTTTCACCCAGAATCTTTCCCGCGCGCACCGGGTCGTGGCAAAGCTCCGCGCCGGGACCTGCTGGATCAACAACTATAACCTGACACCGGTCGGGGTGCCTTTCGGCGGATACAAGCAATCGGGCATCGGACGAGAAAACGCGGCCGTCGCCCTTGATCATTTCACGCAGCTGAAATCGGTCTATGTTGAACTCGGTGACGTCGACTGCGGATATTAGCATGGCTGCCATTCGCCGAAGGTGAATTGACAGGCCGGGCCTTCCGGGTAAAAAAGGAACTCCCGTCCGCTAGTCGAGTAGTTCCCGAATGGAAGCCTGGATACCGATCACCATCTTCGCGGCCTTCTTTCAGAATGTCCGCACAGCCCTGCAAAAATCGCTGAAAAGCCGGTTGAGCACCGGCGGGGCGACCTATGTGCGTTTCCTCTATGGCGCGCCGTTTGCGCTGCTCTATGTGCTCGGGATTGCGGAATTCACCGATCTGGTGGTGCCGGACCCGAATATGGAATTTGCGACTTTCGCGGTTATCGGCGGGCTTGCTCAGATACTGGCGACGGCCATGTTGGTTGCGCTGTTCAGCCTGAAGAATTTTGCCGTCGGCACCACCTATTCGAAAACCGAGACTGTGCAGGCGGCCATTTTCGGGATTGTCATCCTCGGTGAGCATGTGGGCATGGGCGCCACTTTCGCCATTATCGTCAGCTTTGTCGGCATCCTGCTGATCTCCATGTCGTCAAGCGCCTTCACGATGCGCGATTTCCTCTCGGGCTGGACCAGCAAGGCGGCGGGCCTCGGCCTGCTCTCGGGCGCATTGTTCGGTGTCTCCGCCGTGGCGTATCGCGGCGCGGCGCTGTCGCTTGGCGGGGAGGGGGCGCTGATGCAGGCGGCCTTCACCCTTGTCTGCGTCCTTTTCTTTCAGACCGCGGTGATGAGTGTCTATCTCCCCTTGCGTGAACCGGGCCAGATCACCAAGGTGCTCATCAACTGGCGCGTTGCCATCTGGGTCGGCCTCACCGGCATGCTGGGCTCCGTCGGCTGGTTCACCGCGATGACATTGCAGAACGCCGCCTATGTCCGCGCCCTTGGCCAGGTCGAGCTCGTTTTTACCTTCATTGCCTCCTATTTCTTCTTCAAGGAGAGAACCAACAGGATCGAGGCGGCGGGCATTCTCCTTATCGTCGTTGGTATCCTGCTACTGCTTCTCGACTGAAATTTTGCGAAAATATGACGATTTTTTTACAATTGACCGCATTTCCGGCCTTTTGTTTTGAAATCTCCTGCGTTATGGTTCGCAAATACGTGGATATCAAACAATTATGAGGTGATCGTTGGGAACGCATTATTCAAGCCGTGAAATGATCGACAGGCTTATCGGCTTCGATACGGTTTCCCGCAATTCCAACCTCGACCTGATCAATTTCGTTGCCGACTATCTCGCGGGCCATGGCGTTGAGGCCGTCCGTGTTTTCAATGACGACAAGACCAAGGCAAATCTTTATGCCACCGTCGGTCCGGCTCGGGAGGGCGGTGTTGTCCTTTCCGGCCATACGGATGTCGTCCCGGTAGAGGGGCAACCCTGGGATACGGATCCCTTCACGGTAGTCGAGAAGGACGGGCGGCTCTACGGGCGCGGCACCTCCGACATGAAAAGCTTTTCCGCTATTGCGCTCGCCAAGGTGCCGGAAATGATCGAGAAGGGACTATCGGTCCCGATCCATTTTGCGCTCTCCTATGATGAGGAAATCGGCTGCATCGGTGCGCCGTCCATGATCGAGGAGATCGCCAATACCCTACCCAGGCCCCGCGCCGTGATTGTGGGGGAGCCGACGATGATGGATATCGTCTCCGCGCATAAGGGGATCGTCACATTAAAGACGACCATTACCGGACGGGAGGCGCATTCCAGTCTCGTTGAGGACGGTGTAAGCGCGGTAATGGTTGGGGCGGAGCTGATCAGCTTTATTACGGGCATGATGGCGGAAAACAAGGCCCGCGCGTCCGCCGAAAGCAGGTTCAGCCCGCCCTATACCACCTTGACCTGCGGTGTTGTCCATGGCGGGACGGCCCCCAATATCATCGCCCGCAAATGTGAGTTTCTCTGGGATATCCGTCATATCCCCGGGGACGACCCCTTGAGTTTCGTGGAAAGATTCAAGGCGCATTGCGAGACGGAAGTGCTGCCGCGCATGCAGGCCGTTGCGAAGGAGGCCAGCATCGTGACCGAGATTTCCTCCAACGTGCCCGCGCTCGGACCGGAGGATGACGGGGAGGCCGAGCGGATCTGCCGCGCCATCACCGGCAAGAACACGACCGGCGCAGTTTCCTACGCCGCCGAGGCGGGACAGTTCCAGCAGGCCGGATTTTCAACGGTAATCTGCGGGCCGGGCTCCATCGGGGTCGCCCATCAGCCCAATGAATATATTGATATTGCACAGGTTGCAGCCGCGGAGAAATTTATCTCCGGTCTCATTGATATGCTACGAAAATGACGACAATCGAATGCAATGGACAGAGATTGCACTATTCGTTAATCTCGAACACAGCATCCGTGAATAAAACCAATAAATACACGGCGAATTTGCCCCGTATGGGCACTAACGAATAACTAGGTAACAAATAAAGGGAGTTATCATGAAACTAAGGACAGGACTATTAGCCGCCACCATGGCAGCCGCTATTGCAGTGGCCGCGCCGGCACAGGCTAAAACCTTTAAATATGCCTTTCAGGGAGATCTGAGCTCCCTCGATCCGCATTCACTGAATGAATCCTTCCTGCTCGCCACACTTGGCAACGTGTATGAAGGTCTCGTTCTCTATGGCCCGAACCTGGAAATCATGCCGGGTCTGGCGGAAGAATGGAAACTGCTGACGCCGACAACCTGGGAGTTCAAGCTCCGCCAGGGCGTGAAATTCCACGGCGGTCAGGATTTCACGGCGGATGACGTGATTTTCTCCTGGCAGCGCACGCTCTCTGAAGGTTCCGACCAGAAGGTCCGCGGCGGCCAGATCAAGAACATCACCAAGGTCGATGACCATACCATCGTCGTTGAAACACCGGCTCCGAATCCCATTCTGGTTCAGGATCTTCCCTATCTGCTGATCATGGACAAGGAATGGTCGGAAGAAAACGGGGCGACGAATGCCACCAGTGCCGCCGGCGATAACACCGGCAACTATGCCAACCTGAATGCCAACGGCACCGGCCCGTTCATGGTTGAAAGCCATAAGGCGGACGTGAAAACCGTCTTCAAGAAGAACGAAGACTACTGGAAAGACATCGATGGCAACGTCACCGAAGTCGAGTTCACCCCGATCAAGGAAGCCCCGACACGGGTTGCCGCGCTGATCTCGGGCGAGCTGCATATGGTGTATCCGGTTCCGGTTCAGGACTGGGAACGTCTGGACAAGGCTGAGGGTGTAAAGGCCCTGACCGGCCCGGAAGCCCGGACAATCTTCATCGGCTTCGATCAGGGCCGGGATGAATTGCTCTATTCCAACATCAAGGGCAAGAACCCGTTCAAGGATCAGCGCGTCCGCGCCGCCTTCGTGCATGCGGTCGACCTTGAAGCCATCAAGGAAAAGATCATGCGGGGTGCCGCGACACCGACCGGCCTGCTGGCCGCACCGCAGATCAACGGCTTTGTTGAATCTCTGAACTCGCCTTATGCGTATGATCCGGAAAAAGCCAAGGCACTGCTCGCCGAGGCCGGGTATCCGGACGGGTTTGAAGTCACGCTCGACTGCCCGAACAACCGCTATGTCAATGACGAGAAAATCTGTCAGGCGGTAACCTCCATGCTCGCGAAAGTCGGTGTGAAGGTCGATCTGCTGGCACAGCCGAAGTCGAAATATTTCGGCAAGGTTCTCGCCACCAGCGGCTATGACACCAGCTTCTACCTGCTGGGCTGGACTCCGGGTTCCATGGACGTGGAGAATGTTCTCTCCTCCCTGATCGTGTGTCAGGATCCGGACAACAAGAAGGGTATGTTCAACCTCGGCAACTACTGTAACGCCAAGGTCGATGAACTGACCGCCGCCATCGGTAGCGAAACCGATCAGGAAAAGCGTAACGCCATGATCGCGGAAGCCTTCAAGATCGTGAAGGATGAAGTCGGCTACATGCCGATCCATCAGCAGCCTCTTTCCTGGGGCGTGAGCGATGGTGCCGAAGTCAACCAGCGTGCCGACAACGGCCTCGACTACCGCTACGTGACGGTCAAGTAATAAACGCCGAACGGGGCCGCCTTGCGAAAGTGCGGCCCCGCTTTTTTATGCGCCTTATGTGATACCATATGATTTCTTTTATTTTTAAGCGGCTGGTGCAATCGGTGATCGTCATGCTGACCGTTGCCCTGATTGCTTTCGCCATGTTTCGTTTCGTCGGTGACCCGATCAACAACATGGTGGGTCAGGATACGAGTCAGGCCGACCGCGAGGCCCTTGCCGAATCTCTGGGCCTGAACGATCCTTTCATTGTCCAGTTCGGACGGTTCGCCCTGAATGCCGCGGAAGGGGATTTCGGTTTCTCCTATAAATACCGCCAGCCGGTCAGCAGGCTGATATTGGAGCGATTGGCCGCAACATTGGAGCTTTCCTTTGTTGCCGCCGTCCTGACGCTGGCCATCGGCATACCGGCGGGCGTCTATACGGCCCTTAAAAGCAAGGGGTTGCTCTCCAAGGGGATCATGACCCTGTCCCTTGTCGGGGTCTCCCTGCCGACCTTCCTGATCGGTATATTGCTTATCCTGCTGTTCGGGGTGGTTTTGCGATGGCTGCCGACCTTTGGTCGCGGCGATGTGGTCGCGCTTGGCTGGTGGACAACCGGCTTCCTGACGGCGTCGGGCCTTAAATCCCTGATCCTGCCGTCGATCACTCTCGCGCTGTTCCAGATGACCCTGATCATGCGGCTGGTCCGCGCCGAGATGCTGGAGGTCATGCGGACTGACTTCATCAAGTTCGCCCGCGCCCGCGGCCTGCCCGATCGCTCGGTGCATTTCCGGCATGCACTGAAAAACACACTGGTGCCGGTGATCACCATTACCGGGCTGCAGCTCGGCTCGCTCATCGCCTTCGCCATTATTACCGAAAGCGTGTTCCAGTGGCCAGGGATGGGACTTCTCTTCATTCAGGCGGTTGCCGATGTGGATATCCCGATCATGGCCGCCTATCTGGTGCTCATCGCTTTCTTCTTTGTCGTTATCAATATGATTGTTGATATCCTGTATTATGCTGTCGATCCGCGCCTGCGCGTCGATAACGCGTGAAGGGGCTGAATAATGGAACAGTCGCTTGAAAAAACCAGGTTGCAGCGAATTTTCGGCAGCGATATCTGGTATAGCTTCACTCATAATCCGACCGCCATTATCTCGGCCCTTGTCACGCTCGGGCTGATCTTCGCAGCGGTTTTCGCGCCCTGGCTGGCCCCGCATAATCCGTTCGACCTTGCCTCCATCAGCATCATGGACGGCAACCTGCCGCCGGCCTGGAGTGCGGGCGGCGATACGAACTTCCTGCTCGGCACCGATGATCAGGGGCGGGGTGTGCTCTCGACCATTCTCTATGGCGCCCGCATCTCGTTGCTCGTCGGCTTCTCCTCGGTCATTTTCTCGATGGTGGTCGGCATTGCCCTCGGCCTCGTCAGCGGCTATGTCGGCGGACGGACCGATGCGATCATCATGCGCATTGCCGATATCCAGCTGTCCTTTCCGGCCATCCTCATTGCCCTGCTGGTCGATGGTGTGGCGCGCGGCGTGATCCCGTCGGACATGCATACGGATATCTCCATCTATGTCCTCATCTTCGCCATCGGCATTTCCGGCTGGGTGCAGTATGCGCGGACGGTGCGCGGCTCCACCCTGGTCGAGAAGAACAAGGAATATGTGCAGGCCGCCCGCGTCATCGGCATTCGCCCCTTTACCATCCTGCGTCGGCATATCCTGCCCAATGTCATGGGTCCGGTAATGGTCATCGCGACCATTCATCTCGCCATCGCCATCATCACCGAGGCGACGCTCTCCTTCCTTGGCGTGGGTGTGCCGCCGACGACGCCATCCCTCGGCACCTTGATCCGGATCGGGAACGAATATCTCTTCTCCGGCGACTGGTGGATCACCATTTTCCCCGGCATCACCCTTGTCGTGCTGGTGCTGGCGGTCAATCTGCTGGGCGACTGGATGCGCGACGCCCTCAACCCGAAACTGCGCTAGGGGCTGATTATGGACTTGCTCAATATCAATAATCTGCGCATTGAATTCCCGAGCCGACATGGCACCGTGGTGGCCGTCGATGATGTCACCCTGACGGTCCAGCCGGGAGAGGTTCTGGGCGTGGTCGGGGAATCCGGCGCCGGGAAATCGACCATCGGCAACGCCGTGATAGGTCTTTTGGAGCCGCCCGGCGAAATGACCGGCGGACATGTTTTCCTGAAAGAGCAGGGGATTGACACGCTGTCGCCGGAAGCCAAACGCAAAATCCGTGGCCGCAAGATCGGCATGATCTTTCAGGACCCGCTTACCTCCCTTGATCCGCTGCAAACGATCGAGCAGCAGCTTGTCGAGACCATCAATCTGCATCTGAAGCTCGGCGAGAAAAAATCCCGCGCCCGCGCCATAGACTTGCTCCGTCAGGTCGGCATCCCGAATCCGGAAACCCGCATCAAGAACTATCCGCACCAGTTTTCGGGCGGCATGCGCCAGCGGGTCGTCATCGCGCTCGCGCTCTGCGCCGAGCCGGAAGTGATCATTGCGGACGAACCGACAACCGCACTCGATGTCTCGATCCAGGCGCAGATCCTCGAACTCATGCGCCGACTCTGCAAGGACAAGCAGGTCGGCATGCTGATCATAACCCATGACATGGGCGTCATTGCCGACATTACCGACCGGGTCGCCGTGATGTATCGCGGCAAGCTGGTGGAAGAGGGGACGACGGCGAAAATTCTCGGCAATCCCGATCATCCCTATACCCAGAGCCTGATCAGCGCCGTGCCGCGCCCCGATGTCCGGCTCAAACGCTTCCCCATGGTCAATTATATCGAGGCAGAAGGCGAGCGGAAAAAGCTGCTCGATCTCTCGACCCACTGGCTCGGCAAGGCGCGCGACTATACGGCGGTCGAAGGACCGTTCATCAGCCTCAAGAACATGGTCATGACCTTTGTCACCAAGCCCGCGCTGCTGAAGCATAACCGGGTCACCTTCAATGCGGTGGATGACGTCTCCTTCGATATCAATGAGGGAGAGGTGTTCGGCCTCGTCGGCGAGAGCGGCAGCGGGAAGTCGACCGTCGCCCGGATGATCTGCAGTCTCTACCGGCCTGCCGCCGGAGAGATCAATTTCCTTGGTACCGACCTGACAAAGATAAAGTCAGAGAAGGAACGCGACTATTACCGCCGCCAGATGCAGATGATTTTCCAGGACCCGTTCTCCTCGCTCAACGGGCGGATGCGGGTGATGGACATCATCGCCGAGCCGATCCGCTTTCACAAGCTCGCCGGGTCCAACCGGGAGGTGGAGCAGATCGTCACCGACCTTCTCGATCATGTCGGCCTCGGCGCCCAGGCAGCCGTCCGCTTCCCGCATGAGTTTTCAGGCGGGCAGCGTCAGCGTATCTCGATCGCCCGGGCGCTTGCGACCCGGCCGCGCTTCCTGATCTGCGATGAGCCGACCTCGGCGCTCGATGTGTCGATCCAGGCGCAGATTCTCAACCTTCTGAAGGATTTGCAGGAAGAACTTGGCCTGACCATGCTGTTCATCAGCCATGACCTGCCGGTGATCCGCCAGATGTGCGACCGCGTCGGAGTGATGAAAACGGGCAAGCTGGTGGAGGTTTCGGCGACGGAGGACCTGTTTGAGAACCCGCAGGCCGCCTATACGCGGGAACTTCTGGATTTGATGCCGCGCCTGGACAAACTGTCGCTCGAAGGGCTGGAAGTCGAAAAAACCTGATCAGAGCCGCAGCGTCATAAAGACGCTGTTCGGATCGAGGATATAGCCCCCGAAGGGCGGACACTCCGTAAAGCCATATCCCGCGTAGAGGGCGCGGGCGGGCTGAAATCCCGGCTGTGAGCCTGTCTCCAGATAGAGATCGCGATAGCCACGTTCCCGCGCCGTCTTGAGCAGATGCTCCAGGAGCGAAGCCGCAATGCCCTTGCCGCGATGCGCCGCCGCCGTATGCATGGATTTGATCTCGCCGGTCACGCTGTCGAGTTCCTTGAGCGCGGCGCAGCCGACCAGCTCCCCATCCTGTTCCGCCCGCCAGAAAGTGATATTGTCCGCCCGCAACCCGTCGAGATCGAGTGCATGAGTGCTTTCGGGCGGGGAGAGGGAGCGCATCAGAGTGAGATGCGCCGCCAGCAGTGCAATCACATCCTCACCCCGGGCATCATCAAGCCGGATATCCAATGCCGCCGTCATGCGGCGCCATCGAGGCCTTTCAGGGCCATGTTGACGACCGAGGTGCCACGCTCCCAGATCATTTCCTTCCAGTCATCGGCGTCGCAATAGAAGGCATCGCGGACCTGCTTCTTGATCGCCTTGCCCTGTTCGGAGTCAAGATCGCCTTTAAGGTACAGCCAGTTATCGGCCCGAAGCGCGTTCAGCACTTCCAGCACCGGGATGGTGCCATACTCAATGGCGACGCAGGTATGGCTGGCGTTCGGCGCGCTCTCCGTCACGCCAACATCGATGGTGCCCCGGACCACGGCGGAGGCGGAGGTGCCGGCCTCCGGTGAGGTGACATCCTCGCCATACCAGTGTTTCGCCCGCGGCAGCCCCTCGGGATTGCCTACATAGATCAGTTCCCCATGGCCATAGGGGCCGAGGCCGGTATGGAAGTCGAGCAGGGCGAGATGTTTGGCCTTGCCTGCATGTTTGCTCACCACGGAGCGCAGCGTCTTGTTGGTCCAGGACGGTTCGAACCCGCCGAAGAACAGCCCGTCCGCATGGATATGCTGGCCACCGGTAACCGCCGCCTGATAGGCGCCGATGGTCTTTTCCTCGATATATTTCTGGATCGCGGCATCGGCCTCGGCGCGGGCCGGGCCGTCCCAGTCATCTGGCACGAGATCCTCATGCACCTCCGCATAGTCCGGATTGTCCGGAAGTCCTTTCGAGAAGTCGAGAAAGTTGCGGTTGAGGTCGATATTGTCCTCGTTCACCCGCCGGATATGGGAGAAACCATAGGGGTTGATCGCATGAATGAGGACGACGGCGGTATCCGCCGGCAATTCCTTGAACATGCCGTTCTTCAGCATCCCGGTCTGCACGCCGGAACCGCAAAAGCCTTCCCCGCCATGGGTGGCGGAGGAAATAATCAGCACCTTAGACGCCTCCTCCGGGCCGATGCGCGCGACATCCATATAGAGATCTTCGCCGTCCGCGCCCTTGGCCCGGTCATTCAGGTGGTTCTCGACCGTGAGGCCGCGGTCCATGCAGGCCTTCAGAAATTTCGTGCGGGCCTCCGCATAGGTGGCGGAAAAAAATCCTGGTATATCCATGTCTGTGTACTTTCCTTTATATCCTTTGTGCGTTTATAACAGAGATCGGAAAACCTGCGACATTTTTTGAGACCCTCGCAGGAGATTGGAGAGAGGGCAGATGCCAGACCCGCAGTATGTCATTTTTGGATCGGAATATTCGCCATTTTCAGTCAAGGTCCGGTCCTATTTCCGCTATAAGGACATTCCTCATGAATGGCGGCCGCGCAACCGCGACAATCTGGCCGAATTTCAGGCGCTCGCCAAGCTGCCGCTGATTCCGCTGGTGCTGTCGCCGGACGGCACGGTACAGCAGGATTCGACCCCGATTATCGAAACATTCGAGGAGGCGTTCCCCGATCCCGCCCTGCAGCCACCCTCGGAAATGCTCGCCTATCTCTCCTGCCTGATCGAGGATTATGCCGACGAATGGGTCAACAAGCCGATGTTTCACTATCACTGGTGGCGGGCCGAGGATCAGGAGGCGGTGAGCGTCGCGCTCGCCCGCGCGAACATGCCGAACGGCGATAGGGAGGCGATTGAGGAACTGGCGGCGACGGTGCGCAAGCGCATGGTGCCGCGCCTCAGCTTCGTCGGCTCGAACGAGGGGACCAAGCCGGTGATCGAAGCGTCCCTCGATAACCTGCTGACGCTGCTGAACACGCATCTGAGGGGGCGGAACTATCTCTTCGGCGGACGCCCGGCGCTCGCCGATTTTGGACTGTTCGGGCAGATTTATTGCTGTTTGCAGCAGCCGACGACGGAAAAGATCATCCGCCAGAACCACCCCGAGATCACCCACTGGATCGACCAGATGCTCGATCCGGAAATCCATGGCGACTGGGAAGACTGGAGCAGCCTTGCCCCGACCCTTGAGCCGATCCTGAAGAGCGAGATCGGCGCCCTCTATCTGCCCTGGAGCCTCGCCAATGAGGCTGCCGTGCTGAAACGCAAGGATGATTTCTCGCTTCCCCTGATGAGGCAGGCGTTCAGCCAGCAGACGGTCAAATATGCCGCGAAATCATTGCAGGTTCTGCGGTCCCGGCTGGCGGAGGTCAAGGACCGTCAGTCGCTTGAGAGGATATTGCGCGATTGCGACTGTTTGCAACCTTTGGTATCCAAAAACTGAAGCTGCTGACAGTAGAAACCATATTTCCGCCGAATTTCCCCTTTAGGGTTTCCGGCGGTGGATATATTCAGGTTTTTCGGGAAGAATCGGTGATTTTATAATTGCAAATTATAGTATGCCTTTTCTTTAAATTCCGTAAAATATAAATAAAAATAATAAAATATATTGTTTTTTTAATTCACTTTATGAAGACATATGTTTAAAAACATAACTGTTGACCATAAACAAACTAGTATAATAAAAAATATTGGTATATTATGGTTTTGTGACAGAGTAGTGGGAAAAACGAGGAATATCTTGTGGCGAGGATAGACGCTCTTGTAAAATCTGGGGTTGTGAATACCGAAGGTTTTTATACGCTTGGCGGACGTCTGGCGATCGATTTTGCCAATAGTTACAAACGCATCGGCCGCGAGAAGGAAGGCATCGGTAATTTCGAGGATTTACTGACCTTCATGAAGTCCCATCATCTGCTGCATGAAGATGAGGCCTCGGATTTGCATATGTTCCTGTTCCAGAATCCGGGCCGCTGCCAGGCGGTGGTCGACAGTCTTGTTGAACTGCGTAACAGCTTTCGCGCTGTCCTCACCGACATTTCGCAAGGCTGGCCCGTCAATCCGGAATTTTTCAGCCATATTAATGACCGCCTCGCCAGCTTCAAGAGCTACCACAAGATCGAACCGGCGGAAGAGGGGATGGAGCTCAAAACCGTCATCGAGGAGAACGGGCCCGAAAAACTGATCTTCCCGATTGTCCGTGATATTGCAGAGTTTCTCACCTCCGATCATGTGGAGAAGACCCGCCCCTGCGCCAATGACGACTGCGACCTTTATTTCGTCAACCAGTCCCGCAATGGCCGCCGCCGCTGGTGTTCCATGTCGACCTGCGGCAACCGCGCCAAGGTCAATGCCTATCTGAAGCGTCAGGAAGCCTGAACCTCAGCCCTGATCGGCGGTGGCGCGGTCGCGCAGCTGGTTTTTCTGCACTTTCCCCATGGTATTGCGCGGCAGATCCCCGACGATATAGACCTGCTTCGGCACCTTGAAATTCGCGAGCTTCTCCTTGATGAAGGCGATCACGTCTTCTTCTTTGAGGCCCGGCACGCTGCCATCCGGTACGACGAAGGCGACGACCGCCTCGCCAAAATCGGGATGCGGGCGGCCCACAATGGCGCTTTCCTCAATCCCCGGCATTTCGTCGATAAAACTCTCGATCTCCTTCGGATAGACATTATAGCCGCCGGAGATGATCAGGTCTTTCGAACGACCGACGATGCGGTAATAGCCATCCTCGCCCTTGCGGGTCATGTCGCCGGTAATGAAAAAGCCGTCGGGACGGAACTCCGATGCGGTTTTCTCCGGCATCTGCCAGTATCCCTTGAAGACATTCGGCCCCTTGATCTCGAGAATGCCGATCTCCCCGTCGGCAAGCACATTGCCCTCTTCATCGGCGATCCGTACCTCGTTATCGAGCGGGAAGCCAACAGTGCCTGCCTTGCGTTCCCCGTCATAGGGATTGGAGGTGATCATGCCCGCCTCCGTCATGCCGTAGCGTTCCAGGATGACATGGCCCGTCCGCTCTTCGAAGGCATTGAAGGTTTCTTCGAGCAACGGCGCGGATCCCGCCGTAAAGAGTCGCATGTTGCGGCAGACATCCTTCGTGAAGGCCGTCTCGGCGAGCAGGCGGACGTAGAAGGTCGGCACACCCATGAAAACCGTCGCTTTCGGCAGATTCGCAATGATCACCGCCGGATCGAATTTCGTCAGGAAAATCACCTTGCTGCCGTTCAGGAGCGCGCAATGCAGCGCAACGAACAGGCCATGCACATGGAAAATCGGCAGGGCATGCAGCAGTACATCTCCCTCGGTAAAGCCCCAGTGTTTATGGAGCGTCCGGGCGTTGGAGGCGAGGTTGTCATGGGTCAGCATTGCGCCCTTGGACCGCCCGGTGGTGCCCGACGTGTAGAGAATGGCGGCGAGGTCATCGCCAGTGCGTGCCACGGTCTTGAAATCGCTGTCCTGCTGATCGGCGCGCTCTGTCAGGCTGCCGCGGCCCGCCGCATCGAGGGTGAGCACTTCTTTGACGCCGCATTTCCCGGCGATGGCCTCAATCTCCGTTAGTGAGGCCGGATCGCAGACGACGATGGCCGGGGTTGCATCGCCCAGGAAATATTCGATCTCCGCCGCCTTGTAGGCCGTGTTGAGCGGCAGATAGACGAGGCCCGCGCGCAGGCAGGCGAGATAAAGAATGACCGCCTCCACCGACTTGCCCGTCTGCACCGCGACCCGGTCTCCCGCGACCGCACCGAGCGCGGTGAGCAGGTTCGCCATTTGCGCGGATTTCTCCCGAAGATCGCCGAAGCTGACTGTCGGCACCTCCGGTCCCTCAAAGGCGGTTTGGGTGAGGTCCGCCGGAAACCGGCTTTCAAACAGGGTATAGAGATTATTGTCTGTCATCGTTTTTCGTTCTTTTTTATGGGCCGGAGCCTTTGGTCAATGGTGTATCCCATCTATAAAGCAACAGGACCTTGTTGTTAAAGACAAGATTGTTCTTCCTTGCTCTGAGCCCGTCGCCCGATCCGAATTTTTTATATCTTTTGCCGTCCTTGTCATGACTGCGCCAAGATTGGCACTTACTATTTTAAAGACGGGATGATTTCCCGTTGGTAGAGGACGGTCCGCATCATACATATGAGGTGAGGCGGATCACAAAGCCGACGGGTTTGACCCTGTATTTTTGAAATGGAATTGCACCGGACCGTTCCCGTCGGTAATAAGGGATATGTCACGGTTTCTGCGGGGCAGATGAACCGGTTTAATTCCGCTGTGCTTCTTTACCGGAACCCACCAGAGGCCGCCGGAAAAAATATGAATGGGATAGATTAGAAATATGGCGCCGACATTTGTCACTCAACTGTTTAACTCCATCGCCGACACCGGACGGGAACTGCTCGATCTCAGGGGCGACAAGAAACGGAACAACAGTATCAAGGGGCTGTGCCGGGACCTGCTGACCCAGAAGGGCGAGGCGTCGGGCATGGCGCTCGCCCGCGATGCGGTGGCCGCCTGGAACACGCTCACGGAGGAGGAAAAGCTCGATTTCCTCTATTTCCTGAATGAGGAGATGGCGCCCGATCAGGTGGAGATTGAAAAGGCCGTCGCCGCCTATCACAAGCAGGCGGATGCGAAAAACTACAAGGCGCTGACCACTGCGATCGAGGCCCCGCGCCAGGAGTTGATGCGGCGCCTGAATTTCGCGCCGGGCGGCACCGCCGCCATTGTCGCAATGCGCAAGTTTCTTGTCGGTCACTTGCGCACCAATCCGGAACTGAAGGCTGTCGACAGCGATCTGCAACATCTGTTGAGTTCCTGGTTCAACCGGGGCTTCCTTACGCTGGAGCGGATCGACTGGCGCACGCCCGCCGTGGTGCTGGAAAAGCTGATCGAATATGAGGCGGTGCATGAGATCGATGGATGGGACGATCTGCGCCGCCGTCTGGATAAGGACCGGCGCTGCTTCGCCTTCTTCCATCCGGCGCTCCCCGATGAGCCGCTGATCTTCGTCGAGGTGGCGCTCGTGAAGGGGCTGGCCGCCGCCATTCCGCCGCTGCTTTCGCAGGAAGCGGAGCGAGGCGATCCCACGAGGGCCGATACGGCGATTTTCTATTCCATCAGCAACTGTCAGGATGGCCTCAAGGGAATCAGTTTCGGCAACTTCCTGATCAAGCAGGTGGTGGCGGAACTCTCGGCGGAGCTTCCCAACCTTAAGCATTTCGCGACCCTGTCGCCGATTCCCGGCTTCATGAGATGGCTGAACGGGGTCCAGGGCGCTGTCGCGGGCATGCATTTCAAGGAGCTGCGCGAAATCCGCGACCTGATCAGCGAGAAGGGCTGGCAGCAGAACCCGGAGATTGTCGAGAAGGTCAAGGGCCCGCTCGAGCATCTCTGCGCCCATTACCTCGTTAATGAGAAGAGCGGCGAGCGGCCGCTCGACCCGGTGACGCGGTTCCATCTGGGTAACGGCGCGCGGCTGGAACAGCTCAACTGGCTCGGCGATGACTCCGAGAACGGCATGAAGCAGTCCGCCGGGTTGCTGGTGAATTATTACTACAGCCTCCGGGATATCGAAAAGAATCACGAGGCCTATGCGAATGAGCGTAAAGTCGTCGCTTCCTCGGCGATCCAGTCGCTCGCGAAATAGGGTCGGAAGCCCCGCATCCTGTGGCTTGCCGGATTTTCCACCGTCCGGTTACAATTTTTTGTCGACGGGGCGGGGCCAAAGCCTATAAACTCGCCGCATCATCCTGCCTTCCCGAAAGGCAGAGCCATAAAAATAAGAAAAGGGACGCAAATGTCAGATCATAATATGCTTAAAGATAAAGTCGTAGTCGTCACGGGCGCCGGTCGCGGTGTCGGCCGGGGCATCGCCATCATGTGCGCCGCTGAGGGTGCCAAGGTTGTCGTCAATGACCTCGGCGGAACCGAGCAGGGCGAAGGCGCGGACCAGGTTCCGGCGCTTGAAGTCGTCAAGACCATCACCGATGCCGGCGGCGAAGCCATCGCCAACTTCGGCAATGTCGCCAAGTCCGATGACGCCGGCAAGATGGTCGAGGATGCCCGCAAGGAATTCGGCGGCATCGACTGCATCGTCAACAACGCCGGTATCCTGCGTGACGTGATCTTCCATAAGATGAGCGAAGCGGAATGGGATGCGGTGATCGCCGTGCATCTGAAAGGCAGCTTCAACGTCAGCCGCGCCGCGGCGCCGTATTTCCGCGAACAGCAGAGCGGCTCCTTCGTGCATATGACCTCGACCTCCGGCCTGATCGGCAACTTCGGGCAGGCGAACTACGCCGCCGCGAAGCTCGGGATCGTCGGGCTGTCGCGCTCCATCGCGCTCGATATGTCCCGCTTTGGCGTCCGCTCCAACTGTATCTCTCCCTTTGCCTGGTCGCGCCTCATCGGCACCATTCCGCAAGGCACGGATGCGGAGCGTGAACGCGTCGCAAAAATCCAGCAGATGACGCCGGAGAAAATTGCCCCGCTCGCGGTCTATCTTCTCTCCGATCAGGCATCGGACATCACCGGCCAGATCTTTGTTGTCCGCAACAATGAAATCTGCCTGATGAGCCAGCCGCGCCCGATCCGCAACCTGCAGACCTCCGAAGGCTGGACACCGGAAACCGTTGCCGCCCGCGTCGGCCCGGCGGTGAAGTCCTCCCTCGTGCCGCTGGAACGCTCCGGTGACGTCTTCTCCTGGGATCCGGTCTAGGGAGAGACGGCATGGCGATCGATTATGACAAGCTGACCAACTGGAAGTTCGACGAGATCGAACAGACCTATACCTATAAGGACAGCATTCTCTATGCGCTTGGCGTCGGGGTCTCCATGGACCCCCTCGACATGGACCAGCTCCGCTTCACCTATGAGGAGGATCTGCTGGCCCTGCCGACTATGTCCGTGGTGCTGGCTTATCCCGGCTTCTTCCTGAAACAACCGGAATTCGGTGTGGACTGGGTGAAGGTCCTGCATGGCGAGCAGGGGATAAAGATCCACAAGACACTGCCCGCCGAAGGCACGGTGATCGGCACGACGAAGATCACCGAGATCATCGACAAGGGCGAGGGCAAGGGTGCGCTCATGTACTCAACCCGGGAGATTCACGACAAGGCGAGCGGCGATCTTCTGGCGACCCTGAGTTCGACGACCTTCTGCCGGGGCGACGGCGGATTTGGCGGCCCGAAGATCGAGGCGCCGAAACCGCATACCCTGCCGGAGCGCGATCCCGACAGCGTGGTGGAACTGGCCACGCTCGATCAGGCGGCGCTTATCTATCGCCTGAGCGGGGATTTCAATCCGCTGCATGCGGACCCGCGCGTTGCAACGGCGGCCGGGTTCAAGGCGCCGATCCTGCATGGCCTCTGCACACTCGGTGTTGCCGGTCACGCGCTCCTGAAGCAGGCCTGCGGTTATGATCCGTCGAAGCTCAAGGCGTTCAACCTGCGCTTCACCTCGCCGGTCTATCCCGGGGAGACGATTGTCACCGAGATGTGGCATGACGGCAATGTCACCTCCTTCCGCTGCAAGGTGAAGGAGCGGGACCTGGTCGTCCTCAATAACGGCTATGCCGAAATCGGCTGACCGCCCGCGGCACATTATCAGGAACGGCAGGATTTAAACTGAATTCTGCCGTTTCCTGTTTCCGTCGGGGCGCAACCGACCGAATCAACAAAAGGAAAAGCAAGAATGCATGTTGAAGAAGCAATCCGGTCCCGCCGGTCAATCCGGGCCTTCACGGACCAGGAGGTCCCGCGCGAGAAAATCGAAAAAATCCTCGAGCTTTCCCAACGCGCGCCGAGCGGCACCAACACCCAGCCCTGGCATACCTACGTCTGCACCGGCGAGGTCAAGGACGCCATCTCCCGCGATGTGCTGAAGCTGGTGGAGCAGAATGCCGCCCGCAAATATGAGGAATATGACTATTACCCGGCGGAATGGAAGGATATCCATCGTGACCGCCGCCGCGGCGTCGGCTGGAGCCTCTACGGCCTGCTCGGCATTGAAAAGGGCGACCGGGAGCGAACCGCCAAGCAGTCCAAGCGGAACTTCACCTTCTTCGATGCGCCGGTCGGGCTGTTCTTCACCGTCGATTCCTACCTGATGCGGGGAAGCTGGTTCGATGCCGGTCTCTATATGCAGACGGTCATGCTGGCCGCCCGCGGGGAGGGGTTGCATACCTGTCCGCAGGCCGCCTGGATCACCTTCCAGGACCCGATCTTCCGGCATCTCGGCATTCCGGATGACCAGGTGCTCGTCTCCGGCATGGCCATGGGCTATGAAGACACCTCGGCGATCGAGAATACGCTCGTCAGCGATCGTGAGGATGTCGCCAATGTGACCCATTACATCGGTTTCGATTAGGATTTGACAACGGGTCTGCGGCTTGCTCTGCTAAATGGGCGGGCAGCCTCGGCCCCGGATCAGAACAGGAGTATACCGTGAACGTTTCCGACGCCATCAAGTCACGCATGACCGTGCGGCAGTTTCTGGACAAGCCGGTCCCGCTGGAGACCCTCCGTGAGATACTGGAAATTTCAAAACGCGCGCCGTCGGGCGGCAACCTGCAACCCTGGACCGTCCATGCGATCACCGGCGAGGCGCTGAAATCCCTTATCCGGGATGTCGAGGAGAAAATGAAATCCGGCCACACGGAGGAGCCTGAATATAATGTCTATCCGCCGGATCTGATCGAACCCTACCGGACCCGTCGTCGGATTGTCGGGCAGCAGCTTTATGACCTGATCGGCGTGCCGCGCTCGGATACGCCCGGCAAGCTCAGGCAGCTCGCTCGCAATTTCCGTTTCTTCGATGCGCCGGTCGGGCTGTTCTTCGTCCTGCACCGGCAGATGGAGATCGGCCAGTATGCGGATGTCGGTATGTTCATGGAGAATATCATGCTGCTGGCCCGTGAATACGGCCTCGATACCTGCCCGCAGGAAGCCTGGGCCCGCTGGCCGCAGACCCTGAAGAGCCATCTCTCGCTGTCCGATGACGAGATTCTCTTCTGCGGCATGGCGCTTGGCTACCGCGATGAGAAGGCCGTGATCAACGAGCTCGTATCCGAGCGGGAAAGCTTCGAGAATTTTGTCACCCTGCACGGGTTCTGAAACGAGAGAGACCATGGATTCCGATATCATTACACAGATTCGCCAGACCGTCCGCCAGCTCTGCGCGGAATATCCCGGAAAATACTGGCGAGAGAAGGATCGGGACCGCGCGTACCCCACGGAATTCGTGAAAGCCCTGACCGAGGCGGGGCTGTTATCCTCCCTCATCCCCGAAGAATATGGCGGCGCCGGTCTGCCGCTCAGCGTCGCCTCCGCGATCCTCGAGGAAATTCATACGAACGGTTGCAACGGCGCGGCCTGCCATGCGCAGATGTATACCATGGGCACCTTGCTCCGCCACGGATCGGAGGAACAGCGGCAGACATATCTTCCCGGTATCGCAAGCGGGGAGCTGCGCCTGCAGGCCTTCGGCGTGACCGAGCCGACGGCGGGCACGGACACCACCAGCATTTCGACGACGGCGGTCAGGGATGGCGATGAGTATGTGGTCAATGGCCAGAAAGTCTGGACCAGCCGCGCCGAGCATTCCGACCTCATGATCCTGCTCGCGCGGACCACGCCGAAGGACAAGGTCGCCAAGCGCGCCGACGGCCTCTCCGTCTTCGTCGTCGATATGCGCGAGGTGGTCGGCAACGGCATGACCATCCGTCCGATCCGCACCATGATCAACCATGCAACGACGGAAGTCTTCTTCGATAACATGCGCATTCCGGCCTCCGCCCTGATTGGAGAAGAAGGGAAGGGGTTTCGCTATATCCTGACCGGCATGAATGCGGAGCGGATCCTGATTGCCTCCGAATGCCTGGGCGATGCCGACTGGTTCATCAGGACCGCGTCCGACTATGCGCGCGACCGCAAGGTCTTCGGCCGCTCCATCGGGCAGAATCAGGGCGTCCAGTTCCCGATCGCCCGGGCCTATGCGGAGACAAAGGCGGCGAAGCTGATGGTGCAGGAAGCCTGCCGCCTTTATGACGCGGGAGAGCCCTGCGGCGCGGAGGCGAATATGTCGAAGATGCTGGCATCGGAAGCCTCCTGGGCGGCGGGGGAAGCCTGCATCCAGACCCATGGCGGCTTCGGCTTTGCCGAGGAGTATGATGTCGAGCGCAAGTTCCGCGAAACCCGGCTCTATCAGATCGCGCCGATCTCGACCAACCTCATTCTCTCCTTCATCGCCGAGCATGAGCTGGAGCTGCCGCGTTCCTACTGACTGATTCTGGCGGGGCGGCGAAAAAAATCATGTCACCGGATTTTGTCGGAAACCGAGGCTGACCCTGCGTCATTCTTTGGCGGTGCGGAGGGAGAAAAATACCAGATATAGAAATCGTCAAAAAACCTATATTAAGTAGTTGACGTTGATGGTTGGTGGATTTA
>TARA_R110000787_G_scaffold274905_2_pt1 | contig 42275 bp, 48 predicted proteins | sample TARA_R110000787 | Tara Oceans TARA_R110000787 (sample SAMEA4397920) | marine metagenome | biome: Polar Biome; feature: [DCM] deep chlorophyll maximum layer (ENVO:01000326); material: water (ENVO:00002006), including particulate matter (ENVO:01000060) such as... | depth 35 m | reverse complement strand
ATGAGCCCAATCTTGGAAACCGTGTCAGAGTTTGCAACAGAGCCACATCGCGCAACCGATCCTCGATCACTGCGCCAAGCTCGGCCGATGCCTGCTCGATGTCGTATCCGCTTAGCTCCATGAAGCCGGGATTGTTCGGCCATTGGGTAGCGGTATCGTGCTGCTTCTTGTCGTCGATCGCCGATTGCAGGGCGTCGATCGCTGCGTTTCCAAGCGCGCGCTCAAAGGCGAGCTGGGCGAAGATGCGATGCGTGGACATAGAAAGCTCCTGTGCTTGCCGTGATTGGCAAAAGCCATGGGAGGGTCGCGGCGGGCTGTGTCAGGGACCGCGAAGCGGCCGGTTTACCGGGCTGCGGGGGTGCCGATTTTCGTAGAAAATTGGGGGAACCGCTGATCCTTGATGCGGCCCGCTGCGGCCCTCACGATAGGAAGACACTGACGGGGGGACTTAACAAACAACGCCCGGCCCTCTCGGGCCGGTCCATTGATTTTCCCCTTTCGTTCTCACCGCGAACAATCCAGAATCGCGCGCACAATGCCGATCGCACCCGAACATTTCTGGCTCTATCCGATCGACTGGCGCGAGTTGTCGGCGCTGATCCGGTTTGATCGCGCTGGCGGGCGCTGCGAGCAATGCGCGCGCCCGCATGGGCGGCGCGTCGCTCATCTGGGCGATGGGCGATGGTGGGACGCTGAGCGCCGCCAGTGGCGCGACGGGAGCGGGCGGCGCGTGCGCGCGCCTGGGAACAACGTCGGGGCGTTCGTGCGGATCACGCGCGTCTATCTCGCGTGCGCGCACCTCAACCATGATCCGACTGACAATGTACCGCGGAACCTCGCGGCCCTGTGTCAGCGGTGCCATATGATCCATGACGCGGCGGAGCATCGGCGCCGACGATGGCTCAATGCCTACCGGCGTCGCGCGATCGGCGACATGCTCGCCGTTCTCGAGCGCGGCTTTCCGGTGGCGTAGCGGCGCGTCATGGCGGCGAATTACAACCGGCCCAAGCCGATTGATCCTATTTGGTATCGACGGAGCTGCACGCTTCGCATCTGGTGCGCGTGCGGGCGTAGCATCAAGGTTTCGGTCGGCGAGTTTGCGGCGGCGCGCGCGATCCCGCCCGATACGCAGCTTTACAAGCTGATTGCCCGGCTGCGCTGTAGCGGCTGCGGCGGGCGTCCTACGGCCGATGTCGTGCGCGGGCCGAACGGGTGAGGCCCGCGATCGACGCCTAACCGCATCTAGGAACTAGATCTCGGTGGGTGGGATAGAATCGCGCGCGGTGCAGCCGGTGAACATATCGGCCTCGGCCTGCTCGACGCGCACGCGGTAGCCGAACAATGCCTCGGCCGCGAAAGCGGTCTCGCCGCTGCGGAGCTGGGTCGCAATGTCGTCCAGGTCCGCAAGCATGTCCGTAAGGCTGGCGCTTGCCGGTGCCTGTAGCTCGATCACAATCCGCTTTAGCGGATAGTGCTGCGGGTCGCCGTCGTCGGCGAGGCGGTGAAGGCTCGGCATGATCTTTCCTCTGCTGTCGTTACCACGCCTGAAAGCGGCGGTTTCGCCTGCCGGACTGCGCCGGAAAAAGCTCTATCGCGCGCGCCTTGGTGGCGGCGCTTGCCTCGGGAAACGGGTCGATGCCGGTAAGGCTGGCGAGCTGGGCGACACTGACGATCGCCATGCTGCGCTCTGACTTGTTGGCCGCGTAGAAAACGGCTGCGCCTTGGCCGGGGATAAGGACGGCCTTGTAAATCGCGCTCGGGATCGCAACGCGATCGTTCAAGCTGTCCAGCTTGCCGCGCGCGAAAACCGGGCCGGTCACAACGTAGATTGTGCCGTGCTTGGTCGCGAGGCGGCGAACCGCCTGCTCGGTGTCGTTCCAAAGCTCGCTGTTCATGTCCTCGTCCTGCGGAACGATATTGGCGAGCGAAAAGCTCTCCTGTCGAGCGGCGCGCGTCGGCATATCGGCCGATGGTGCCATGTGACCGCGACTCCATCCCGATCGGCGGTAGTCGCTCAACAATGACCGATCGCGGCCGGGGATATGCGCGTCGGGGTGAAACTCCATCCCGTCACGATTGAAGCCCTTGCCGCTGGCAACGGCCTCGGCCGTAAGCCGCTCGGCGCTCCAAAGGGGAGTGCGGGTGATCCCTGAATAGCCGATCGCAAAAGCGGTGTAGCAAACCGTCGTCGTGCGGCGGTCCAGCCCTCTATGGACGTAGGCCGGGGCGTCGCCTTTGTAATACTGGCGCTTGCACGCGGCGCGACTGGTCGGCGCTGCTCGATCCGGCAACGCTGGATCGGCTGCGCCGGGATTGAAGAAATCGGCAAGGGGCGCAATGCGCCCGATCGCGGCCGGGTAAACGTGAGACGCGATCGGCGCGCCGATCGCCGCCACGACAATGACGGCGGTTGCAAAGCGGCCTCCGGGGTTTCGACGTAGCCGGTTGCTGAATATGCGGCCTAAGCTCATGCCAGCACGCCCATAAGCTCGTCGTTCCAATCGGCAAATTTGCGCGGCGGATAGATCGCCTGCACTTCGCGGCCCTGCTCGATGAACGCGGCCGATGCCGTCTCGGCGGCGAGCCGCCCAGGTGCGTTGTTGTCGCCCGCGATCGTCACGCGCCGGATCACATCGGGAAGCTCGATATGCGGCATCGCGCCTGTGCCAAGCGAAACCCAAACGCTCGCGCGCGGGTGCTTCTGGCGAAGGGTCAAACCGTCCTCCGGTCCCTCGCATAGGATGATGTGCGGCGCGATCGGGCCTAGCCGCAACGCGCAGCCGCGAACCTGTCCAAGGCTGAGCTTGGGATTCGCCATGCTCGCCTTGGTGCCTTCCTTGGTGAGAAAGATACGCTGCACGCCGACGATCTTCCCGGCACGGTTCTGGCAGGCGGCAATGAGGGCGGGCAGGGCGGGACCGTCTGCGCCGGTCTTCGGGTTCTTCCACGCCGGTACGCGGGCAAAGCGGATCGTGGGCGGCATGTCGCCCATGATCCCGCGCGATCGTAGATATAGCTCGGCCGGTGTGCCTCGGATCGTGCGGGCGTCGTGCCATTGCGCTTGCGCCGATAGGATCGCTGCGGCGCGATCGGCGGTCTCTGCGCGCGCCTGCTGCTGGCGCTGTTTGGGATCGACCGTGGGGAGATTGGCCGCATCAGCGAGCGCGGCGAACGCCTCGCGGAACGACAAGCCTTCAATGTCCATAAGATATTTGAATATGTCGCCGCTCGCGCCGCATCCGAAACAGTGGAACAAGCCCTTGCTGTCGTTCACGCGGAAGCTGGGCGACTTCTCGGAATGATACGGGCAAAGCCCGACATATTCGTTCCCGGCTTTCCTGAGTTTCACAGTGCGGCCGATGATGGCGCTAAGCTGGTGCCGCGCCTTTACCTCGTCCGTCTCTGCTTTCGATATAGTTGCCATGCGGGGCGCTCCTTGGCTGCGACTATAGCCGGTGCGGTATGTCACGCACATACTTTGCGATAGATTTTGGTCTCGGATCGCCGGTCGGAAAGCGCCAGGTGGTGAGGGGTCAAAATTTGCGCTCATAACCAATCATCGAATAGGTCGAGCTGGGCGGCGCGGTCGCGTGCGTCGCGAGTCTGCGTCGCCAGCCAAGCCTTTTGCTGGCCGATTCCCAAACCGCGCATAGGAACGCTCGCACGCGATCCGGCCCAATCGGCGAGTGGATCGCGATACAGTCGGCCCGCCAAAAAAACGACCGGCGTTCGCGGCCCGATCTGCTCGGCGAGCTGGGCGGCAACGCGCTCGCCCCATGCGCGCCGGTCGGCTGCGGTCATGGTGGCGAGGCTGACGTTGTACGGCTCGATGATGCGCCCCGGCGACAAAGCGCCGTGAAGGGCTGAGAGAATGAACCATCGGCCTCCCTGCGTATCGACGTAGGCTCGGGCTTTGCGAAACCAATCGGATTGATAGAGGTCGCGCGCGCGCGTCGCCCTCGGGCGCTTCTCGGCGACACACGCGACAAGATGAACGGGGCGCGTCATGGTCAGTCGTCCCTATCCGCAAGGGTATCGCTGCACGCCCACGCCCTTAGCTGCTGCTGCCAGCCCTTGCGAAGCGGCGCGCGCGCCGCTTCGTGCGTGATCGTCGGGCCTCCGAATAGGTCGGACTGCTCGCCGATGATCTTCGGCGTCGGGATATAGCGCGGGGTGCGAATGGCGTTGCGGGCCATGCTCAAAGCTCCTGTTCGTCGGCGAGACCGATCCAAAGCACGCGGCGGGTGAGGTCAGTTGACCATGGGACGCGCGACGGCTCGGCCGTTTTCGGTCGCTGGTAGCTGATCGCGAAGCGGAAGGCGGTCGCGTCGATCTGGAAAGAGCCGGTGCGATGCTCGCCGGTCGGGTCGGTGTTGTGTCCGAAGTCGGCATATTGCGCGACGGCATCGTGCAACCGGCCATGCAAACCCAGATTCGTGTCGAGATACATGCGCGGTGCGGGAACGTCCTCGGTCGGCTCGAAAAATGGCGAAAGCCAAAGCATCACGCCCGGCGATAGAACGCGGTCGCATCGCGCCCATGGGTTCGCCAGCAAGGCCAAGTCGTTTAAACGCTTTGTCTCGGCGTGGCGCTGCTCGGCGCTGATCTGGGGAAAGTCGCCCGGCTCGGCGGTGAGGTCGGCCGCGATCGTCTGGATGATGTAAAGCAACATGCTGCTGTTGGCTGGGCCGGTCCAGCGCGCCCACTTGGCCGCGATCGGCGCGCGAACATGCGCGGGCAGGGCATAGAAGCGAGCGCGCACGTCGCGCCATCCCTTCGCTATCTGGTTGCGGCGGTCCTGCCGGTGCCGCTCGGTGTTCGCGATACGGCGCTGCATTTCCTCGTCTGCGCCGATCTGGGTTGCGGCGGTCGCCTCTGCGAAAAGCGGCAAGGCGGCGCGCTGCGCCACCTTCTTGCGCTCAAATGCTGCGACCTTGCGAGGGGTGACGATGTAGCCTTCGCGGCGAGGGGTGCGCTCGAACCGCATGGCTTAGAACGCGAAAGCGGCTTGGCCGCTCGTCTCGACATAGGTTGCGGCATCGCCTGCGGCGTAGCGGTCGCGGCCCTTCTGCGACCAATTCAGGTGTCCCGATCGGTCGTATTCAAACCAACCGTCCTCGATCCCAAAAATGAAGCTCCACGCATCGTCCTCGGGGCTGCTGGTCTTCCCGTTGATGGGCCAATGCTCGCCGCCCTTCTTGCCCTCCGGGTTGCATGAAACGGGCTTGGAAAGCTCGCGGATCGTCGCCGCGCGATCGGACGGCTCGAACGCGCCTAGCTCGTCCATGATTTCGCGGGCCTCGGCGATGGTCAGATAGCCGTCGCGCTTGCCGGTCTCGTTGTTGCCCGAATAGCGGAGGCCGAACCCTACGGCGTTAAAGATGTTGCCGGGGGTGGTGAAGTCGGACGTTTCCAGCAAGGCGCGCCATTCGCCTGCGGTGATGAGGTCCACCGCATGATGCCAAAGGCCCTGCTCGCAAGTGCTGTAACCGTACTCGTTGGGCGCGCCGTATGGGTCCAGCGCCACGCCTAACGCGGTCTCGACGCTCTGCACGAAAGGATGCGCGGCAAGGCCGGGATGGCGAAGGCCGATCGTGCGCGGCCGATCGCCACGCGGCTTGCAAACCTCGATCGGGAACCGGAACAAGCGCGAGGGAAGGTTCCACGGCGCGGGAAGCTCGAACCCACGCGGCACGCTCAAGCCGCTGTTGAGGTCCAGAATGAAGCCGTTGGGCGCAAGGCCCGCCTCTATGATCTTGTCGCCAAGTGCATCGGGGGTGCTGGTGTTCATGGCCTTTTCCCTTCCATTGGTCGCTGGGTGCAGCTTCCGGCTGCAACCCTGCCTCGTGGCGAACAGGCGTCACCTCAAGGTTCGTTCGCCAGATAACGATTTCTCGGACATAAACGGAACATCGGCTACGCAACACGCTTCAACCGCGCCATTGGCTCATTGAGTGGGTGGAATTCACCTACTGGCAGTCGCCTTGCCTGTTCCCAGAGGTAATCGCCGGTCAGGCTGATGTGCGCCCAGCCCATCGGAGACAGGTGGGCGAGCAGTGCCGCATCGAACGTTGTGCCGACGGCGGTGAGGTGCTTGGCGGCGCGGTCGAGATAGACCGTGTTCCAGTAGGAAATCGCCGCAATCAGCAGGTTCAGCCCAGATGCGCGAAATTCCTGATTCTCCAGCGAGCGATCAGTGAACCGGCCCTGCCGGTTGGTATAGATGGCAGCGGCAAGCGTGTGCCGCGCCTCGCCCTTATTGAGACCGGCCTGACAGGCACGACGCAGTTCCGGTTGTTCGAGCCAGTCGAGCGTGAACAAAGTGCGCTCGATACGGCCCAGTTCAGCCAATGCAAAATCCAGCCTATTCTGGCGTTTGTAGGCGGCAAGCTTTCGCAAGATTACTGACGGCGCCACCCTGCCATCCTTTATTGAGGCGACAATCCTTACGATGTCATCCCAATCAGCCTCGATCGCTGCCGTTTTGATGGTGCGGCCCAACAGATTTTCGATGCCTTTATATGTCGATGGCGCAGCGATCGAACCCAGCTTGCGGTCGGCAATATCGCGCAGCCGGGGCGCGAAGCGGAACCCGAGGAGATGGCAGAGTGCGAAAACATGATCGGTGGCGCCGCCGGTATCGGTATAGTGCTCATGCAACGGAAGGTTGCCGGCGCCCAAGACAAGACCGTCGAGCACGTAGGGCGCTTCGCCTGCCGTCGCGGACATGATCCGTGACCCGAATGATGCAAAGTGATCGGACAGGTGGGAATAGATTTTCACGCCAGGTTCGGCGCCATATTTGGCATTGACCTCAGCCGCCCCCGAACGGCTCCGCCCCGACCGAAAGAACTGGCCATCGGACGATGAACTGGTGCCAGCGCCCCAATGGCGCGCGAAGGGCAACTCGTGATGGGCTGACATAATCATGGCCAGTGCGGCCTGATAATTGTCGGGGGAAAGGTACCAGTTGCGGGTCCATGCGAGCTGGGCATAGCTGACGCCTTCGCTGGCGTTGGCCATCCGCTCCAGGCCAAGGTTGGTGCCGTCAGCCAGAATTGCGGCGAGCACCGTGCTGGGGTTATCATGCTCCTTGCCTGAACGCAGGTCACGGAAGGCGTTCAAGAAACCAGTGCGTTCGGCGACTTCGAGCAGCAGTTCGGTGATGCGCACGCGAGGAAGCAGGGTATCGAGCTTACGATCGAGGGCCTCAGCTTCCGGTGGGGTGACAGGCGGCATTTGCTGAAGCTTGAGCCGGTCTCGCTCGAGCGACACTCCCTCGAGCTTGTTTGCTTTCAACTGTTTGGAAAATCGGCGCAGCCGCCAGTCAAGGGTTCGGGACCGGTCAGCGAGGTAGGACGCCGCATTTGTATCGAACGGAAGCGCATCCGCCACTTTGGCGGCGTCGCGCCGACCCAGCAAATAGGTATCGAAGCGCTGATAGTTGCGGGTTCCCTCGATCCATACATCACCGGCGCGCAAACGATCGCGCAAGGTCGCCATGATCGCAATTTCATAACGTCGACGGTCGATACGGCCACTTTCGGTGATGAGGCGCTTCCACTGCCGATTGGGGAATGGCAGCGGAACGCCATCGGGAAGGTCGCGCAACTTTCGTGTGTTCGCATCGCGAATGACATCGATAGCCTTGAGTAATGCCGATCCGCTTCCCGATGCCTTGAACGCGAAAGCGTCCAGAAATGCTGGGCTGAAACGCCGTAGCGTGGCGTAACGCTCGGTTGCTGTTACCAGTGCGTCCTCGCCGGCAAGATCAGCAAGGGCATCTACCTGGGCCTTTGCCGCAACAAGCCGGTGCCAGCCCACCGCTTCGTCAATCAATTCAAGCGGATCGCCGCCATTCTGGACAGCCTCATCAAGTGCCGTGATCGTGGCACCAAACAGCCGCATAAGCTGCCCCACCGACTGAATGCTGTCTTGGTAGCGACGTTCGCGCCCACGCCGCGCGCGTGTGAACATGCCTCCGATTAGACGGTCAAACATCTGAACTGCCGCGTCGGCAAGCCTGGCCTCAAGGTCGATCACTGCGGCCGTCAACGTCGCCCGCCTGCGATTGACGCTGTAATCCGAAAGCAGGAATGCCGGTGCCACGCCGCCTTCGCGGATAAACTGGGCAAAGCGGAATTCCGGAATGGTGCCCCCAACTGCCGGATCGATGCCCATGCCGCGAACATAGCGAAGGCGTGCAAGCAAGCCATTGATATTGGCTGCAGTCGGCGCTTCTTCGAAATTACGTAACCACGCCAGCGGGGTCATCCCGAAATCCGCGTTGTTGATCACCAGTTCGTCTAGCCGTGTCAGGTCAGCAGGGCTGAGGCCTTCGACGATTGCGGCGGCGGCAGCTTTGCGTGCGCGGGCCCGGCCAGCAAGACCGGTGCGTTCCAGTGTTTCGGGCGACGGAAGGATGAACCGCTCCCCCTTCAGCCCAGTCATAAGGGCGCGAACAATCGATTCACCTCTGTCGGTATGCTCGGCGGCTTTCGCTGCGAAATCCACGGCCAGTGCCAGGTCCTCGCGTCGGAACGGGCGTATGCCAAGATAACGCGCCACGAGATCGGCATGATCGGTACGGGTCTGTGCGCGTTGACCATATCCAGAGAAGGCGGAGGGATCGACGAACAACTGCGCCGCCAGATACTGAAGAATGATGTCGGGAAGGCCGAACTCGGTTTGCAGACCGAAGCCGGGATGCCGCATCAATGCGATTTGTGCCGCCAAGCCGAGGCGGTTCGCTGGCCCATAGCGGCGACCGACCAATTCGATATCTTCCGCAGAAAGCGTATAATGCCCAATGATAGCGGTTTCATCGCTGGGAAGTTCGAACAGCCGTCGCCGCTCGTCCCCGGTCAATAGTCGGCGCCGAGCCATTCCGTCTCCGTCTGATTCGCAGTGGAGAGCTTATCGACGAAATTGACAGGCACCGAGTCCGAACATCTTACGACGGGAAGCGCCCCATTTCAGACGATTTTTTGCATTTCTGGACCTGTGCCAAAAGAAGACTGGGGCACCGGCGGTCGATGGCGACTGTACTCTTCAATCTGTCCCATTACGTCGATCGTGACTGCGCTGCGCGGCCACTACATCCGGCATACGGATTTCGGCCCAGTCGATCAGGAAGCGCAAGGCAGCCAGCAGTTCGCGTCCAATGGGCGTAATGCGATATGTAACTGTAACGGGCATGGTAGGTTCAACTTCACGCGTAACGAGCCCGTCACGTTCCAACGAACGAAGCGTCTGACTGAGCATCTTTTGCGAAATCCCACTGATCCGCCGCTTCAACCCATTGAAGCGCATATTCTCGTCACCGAGCAGCAGAAGGATCAATACGCTCCACTTGTCGCCGATCCGATCCAGCAGCTGCCGCGTCGGGCAATCGCCAGCAAAAACGTCCCCGCGTTTTGATCCGGTTTCGTGGAGGTGACCAAGTGTGGTGAAAGTGCCGTCTTGCATGTAAAGTTACTATAGCCAACTAGGTTACCAATGGAAACCAACGGAGGCCAAATATGAAAGTTGCAGTTTTAGGCGCAAGCGGTCGCGCTGGTTCGCAAATCACTAAGGAACTAGCTGATCGCGAGCACCAGGTTCTCGCTATCGCACGAAAACCCGATGCGATCGCCCGCCTAGCGGAAGTCACGCCGGTTGCGGGTGACGCGTCCGATCCCGCAGCACTCGCCAAGCTCATTCATGGGAGCGACGCCGTTATCAGCGCGCTGCATTTTGATGTGCAGGCTGAAACTCTGCTCTCAGCAATCAAACAGGCAGGGGTAGAGCGGTTTCTGATCACGGGCGGCGCGGGAAGCCTTGAGGTTTCTCCCGGTGTGCGGCTTATCGATACGCCGAATTTCCCTGAGGAAGCAAAATCCATTGCGAGGGGCGGAATTGCCTTCCTAAACGCCCTGCGTGAGGAAAAAGCAGTCGACTGGACGTTCTTCTCGCCGGCCGCGGATATTTTTGAAGGCCCACGGCTTGGCCATTACCGATCGGGCGGTGACCAGCTCGTCACAGATGAAGCGGGCAACAGCAAAATCAGCTTCGCGGACTACGCTATCGCCATGGTCGATGAACTCGAGCAAAAGCAACACAGCCGATCGCGCTTCACGGCTGCCTATTGAACCGCATTGCGGACTGTCCGCTATCAGGCTTGTGGCCCAAATAGCGGACAGCGCGCAATCCACCCGTCCCCCATTCATTAACGCTGTACATGCGCGTAATCGTCAACTTGGAGTATAGTCTAACCGGACGTCAGGATGCTCACGTCGAATATGTCAGATATAAGCCTCAAATCACGTTTCTTGACACTCGTTAGCCAGACTCATAGATTCCAACCTGACAGAGTGGTCAGGAGCAGGCGATGAAGGGGCAAAGGATCGGATATGTCCGGGTCAGCGCGTTCGATCAGAATGTCGATCGTCAGTTGGAAGGTGTCGCCCTCGACAAGACCTTCACCGACAAGGCATCGGGCAAAGACGTCAACAGGCCCCAGCTTGAAGCCCTGCTCTCGTTCATCCGAGAGGGGGACACGGTGGTCGTGCACAGCATGGACCGTCTCGCGCGTAACCTCGACGACCTGCGCAAGCTGGTACAGTCCCTCACCAAACGAGGCATCCGGATCGAATTCGTCAAAGAGAGCCTGGCGTTCACCGGCGAGGATTCTCCAATGGCTAATCTGATGCTGTCGGTGATGGGCGCGTTTGCGGAATTCGAGCGCGCCTTGATCCGCGAACGGCAGCGCGAAGGTATTGCCGTCGCCAAGCAGCGCGGCGCCTATCGCGGAAGGAAGAAGTCGCTTTCCGACGACAAGGCGGCAGAGTTGAAGCAACGGGTTGCAGCTGGCGAGCAGAAGGCAACCATAGCTCGCGATCTTGGGATCAGCAGGGAAACCCTCTATCAGTACCTGAGGTCAGTGGCATGAGGGCCTTGTTCCACTTTTGTCCGTAAAATCGTTGTCTGGCACACAAACCTTGAGGTGACGCCGAACAGCGGGGGGTGAGGGGGGCAAGGTCTATCTGGCCGAGTGGTGCGGGCGCAGGGAGCGTAGCGACTGAGCCACGGTCGGCCTGATAGTCCTTGCTGGGGAGAGGGGGCCGGTGCCCAATCTTCCCGACTAAACCGACAACGCGCCCGCCCTGGCGGGCATCCTTGCCGCTGTGGCATCCGCGTAGCGGATCTCCACAACGGATGCGGCGAACGTCCTGCTTGACCCCGGCCGGGGCGGGCGGGTTCTGTCGGTGTCGATGCTCCGCGCTGGCGATCGGCGCGCGCGGGTCGAGCTGGGCGACGAAAGGAACCGTCGATAGGGGCTGCGACGCCTCGAAAAAGCGGGTTTCCCTCGATGTCGGGGGCGCTGTGGTCGAGCTGATCCCTGATTGCGACGATCGGGAGCCGCCAACGTGGCCGTTTGAGCGCCCACGAAGCCGCCTGCTCCACTCGGGGAGCATTGTGGCGGCGTAGCCGACACTCCTGCCTTAGCGGCTTGTGGTGGTGTCTGAGGGGCAATGCGACGTTTCGGCTTTATCGCCGTCAGGCGTCAAAGCGTTGGCCGACTAGGCCAACTCCATCTGCATAGAGAGAATATGAATCTAGGAGCGGTTGACCATTTTTTTGAGACTCTTTCTTCTCCATGGCGGCGGCGAGGCTAAGAAGCACGCGGCGCAAGCCGGCGTCCTCGATGTCCTCGGTTACTGCCTGCCTTGGCGAGCGCCATAGGCGCATAGCCGCGATGTCCTCCACGCGATCGGCCTCGCGCTGCACCACGTCCTCGGGGAGCGGGACGGGTCGCATCCGCATGGGAAGGAACTGAACAAGGCGGTTCGGAAAGCGCATCCGATAGACGTTCGATGTCTGCTCGTATTTGGCCTTCGGCCGTTCGGCTGTCGGCTCGATCGGGACGCATCGACGCTGCTTGTCCAAGATACCCATGGTCGCGAGGATCGCGAGGGCGCGCCCGACCGTGGCGCGGGCGAGGCCGGTTTTTTCCTCGATCCACTTCCATGTTGGGAACACCTTGCCCGCACAGGTGCGGGCCAGCGTTGCCAGCTTCTTTAGGACGCGAACGGCGGCGGGGGTTATCAGAGTAACTAGCCGCTCGGCCTCGGTAAGCTCGCGGCCCTCGGCGCGCGCGAGACGACGCACAGCGTTCTTCTGTTCGAGCAATTCGTCGGCGTTTTTAACAATCCGATCGGTCTCGCCCTTGGCGTAGCTGTAGAAAAAATCGTCCTCGAATGAGCCTGCAACGCGGCTGTTCGGATGCACCTTTGCGCGCGTCGGATTGGGCGCGCCTGAGCGCGCCCTGGCACGCTGCTGCACGGCTCTTTCCAGAACCATAAAGCTCGCGTTCGCAATCGAAGTAACTGCCATCTTCCGTCCCCTTGGTAAGGGGCTGGGACCGGGACAAAACTATAGCGTGGCGCAAAACGCGCATCTTGAAACATCGCTCAGAAGCGGCTATGTCGGTGGCTGTTCAACGGCCCTTTCGATGCTTGGCGGCATCGGACATAGCAGTTTCAGGATGCCCGGCCTTAGCGCCGGGCATTCGTTTATGTGGTCACAGCCCAAGCTCCTGTTTGATTTCCGGGTGTGCCTGTAGCGCGCTCAAAATTCGCGCGACTGCCTGCGACCTGTTGCGGAGTCCTGCGCGCTCGGCGAGCGCGTCGATTTCGTCGATCAGCTCTTTATGAAGGCTGACGGTGACTTGCTTCTCCCCCGCCGCTCTAGCTGCGGCGCGCGTCTTCGCGTTCCTCTCGCGCATTTCACGCCGCTGCTCGGCCGCGCGTGCGGCGCGATCAGCGGGCGAAAGCGACTCTAGCTGGAAGGGGTGATTCGGCTCCATAAAAGCGACGGTATGCCAAAGCCTTACCGTTGGCAAATACTGGTATGTATTATTCCGCCGCCGTTGCGGTGCGCGCCTGCTCGGACTTGAACTTTTTGAAGCCGCGATCGGCGGCAATGAAGCTGGCGAGGATATGGGGAACTAGCGTTTCAAGGTCCACGCGCTCGCCGTACTCGATTGCGTATGCCTCGACATAGCGGTCCAGCTCGGCCGCGAGCGCGGGTTCGAGCGAAAGGCGAAGTTGCTTGGGCGAGCCGGGCGCGCCGATCTTGGGAACGCTGAGCGAGGGGGCTTTAGCCATGGTCATTTTCCTTTGGTAAGTGGTGTCGGATTGCGGTCGCCACGAAGGACGATTGCGTGGTGATGGATAGGCATCGGGTGGTGTGTGCGGCGCTGGCCGCGTCCACCCGGATTGAATGGCGACTGACGCCGCGCCTTGGGTGCGCTGCGAAAGTGATTGTCTCCCCGCGTTCAAGGCGTGCTGCGAGCGCGCCGATCGCGGCTTTGTATATGTCCCCTATCGTAACTCGTTCGTTCGTCCTGGCCCGCATCTGGCGGGCCTCGTCGCGCACGCGATCGTGCATCCCAATCGGGAGTGTGACGCTCAATTGAACCGGCTTCCCGGTCATTCATCCTCCTGCAAGAGGCATTGCGCGCCTTTGACGACAATCGCTGATTGGCTTGATTCAGTCGCATGTTTTGCAATCAAATCTGCGATTTCTTCGGGCATGCGGAGCGAGATTTTCTTTACGCTTCCGCGCGGCTGCACCGGATAAACGAAGCGTTCGCCAGCCTCGATCCGTGCCACCAATTTTGTCACTCCTTCGGCGTAAACGTCCGTGAGAGTGACGACATTATTTGTCGCGGCGGTTCGTTTGAAGGACAGCTTTCGCATGTCTTCATGTAGGCCCACCGGCACGCTGAGACCCAATCTCATGAGGTTCTTGACCATTCCTTAATCTCCTTCCGGTCGGGGCCTTTATGCCTCGACCGGAGGGGACAATCGACTCCGACTTTTCCGTGCATATGTCGGGGTCAATAAGGAGTGAGAATCATGTCCTTATTGACAATCACTCGCAGCCGGAAACCGGGGCGAACCGTGATTGTCGGCTGTCGGTCTAGCTCGCGGCTAACGATCTGCTGGCCGGTGCGCGAAGCCTCTTGGCTGAGCGCCCCGCCGCCAGCGGTGACAAGCTGGTTGTCGCGGGTTCCGGCGTTGTCTGCGGCTGCGCCGCCAATCGCAATCGCGGTCGAAAGGGTAATGCCTTTGATAAGGCTCCCAAAGTGACTGTTCACGCGATCGGAAAGCCCGGCTGCGCCGGTCGCATCCGATCCCGTCATGCCCCCGATATTGATGGAATTGCCGTTCGGATAGATGATCCGATTCCACACGACCAAGGCGCGACTTTGCTTGTAGGCCACGCGACTGTCGTAGCGGCCGAAAAGCCGTGTTCCCTGCGGAATGAGAACATATCGGCCGGTCACATGGTCATAGACGTTTTCGGTAACGGTGGCGATTACCTCGCCCGGTAAGTCGGAATTGAGCGCGGTTACAAGCGCGGCCGGGATAATCGTTCCGGCCTTTACCTCGTAGCGCGAAACCGGCGCTGCAAGGCGGGCTTTCAGATAATCGCCGTCGATACGGGCGGTCTGAATAAAGTCTTCCTTGCGGCCCTGTAGGTTCTGACGGCCGGGTTCGTTTTCTTCTGGCGGGCGCGTTGGTTGTTGTTGACCGTCGCCGGCGCCTGCGCCGGTTGACGCGCCGCGATCGTCGTCGTTGCCGGTTCCCGATCCGGCGTTGCGCTGATTGTCGGCGAACATGATCGAACCGGATCGCGCCGCCATTTCCTGACGGATCGCGAGTTCGCGCGCCGCCTGCGCGCGTTGCTCGGCCGGGGATAGCTGCCGCTGCTGCGGTTGCTGCCGCTGTTGGCCTGGCTGTCCGGTTGTCGCGTTCGGATCGGTGCCGGGGGCCGGGAGCGCGGACGTTCCCGGCCCGGTTAGATCGGGCCGCGTTAGCGGGTCGCTATAGTTCTGCGGTAGTTTCTCAAGGTCAGGGCTGGCGAGTTGGATTGCTTTGTCCTCGTCGTCCTTCTTGTTCGCGCCTTTCCCGCCCCCGATGACGAACGCAAAAATCAGACCGATTACGAAGATGCCGACACCTAGCGCAAGGATGCCTTGGATGATCTGCCGCTTGTATCTCGTCACGCCGGGGCGCTGCGTAGCGAGTATGGATCGCGTGGACTCCTTTTCCTCTGGCGAGAAAACGGGATCGTTGGTGCTGATGTCGCCAGCCATGATCTAGCGCCTCCGGGTGTTGCGCGTGATCCGCACGATTTGCTGCTTCTTCTCGCCAAGGCGAAGTTCGGCGACGGTGATAAGCCGATCGACGACGTAATAGCGGCCCTGCACGCGATAATTCACAAGCTCGGCCTGATTCTTGTCGCCGATCACGAACAGCGGCGGGGCCTCTGTCGTGCCAAGGTTCGGCGCGAACTGGATGTAGGTTTTGCTCCCGTCGTCGAACACGCGATCGGGTATCCAAGCGGGCTTTTCGCGCGCCTTGCCAACGCTCTTGATCCTATAATCGAAGTTGATGTTATCAACTGCCACGTCTGCGATCGTGTTGTTGGCCTGCTCGGTCGCTGCGCCTACGGCGGTCGATATGTCGGCGAGCTGGTCGCGCGGATAATTCCACGAAACGATGCTCGTATAGGCGTCGCCGTTGTGGCTGACCGCCTCGACCATATAGGTGCGCTCGCTGGTCGTAAGCACGATGTTGGTGCGAAGATCGCCCTTGATCGGCTTGACGAAAACAAGGGTCTGCGAGTTCGATCCGCTGCCTTGATGGGTCTCGCCCATAACCCAGCGCACGGTGTCACCCGCTGCCTTGGAAATCAGTTGTTCGCCGGGGCGAAGCGCGATCGTGGTTATGAAGCGCGGCGACGTATGAACCTCGTAGATCGCGCCGGGCATGTAGTCGTAGAACATCGCGGAATTGATGAAGCCGGACGGTGCCGGGGCCTGCCGCGATAGCTCGTTCGCGTCGCTGATTGCGCCAAGCGCGCCCGACTGTGGAGCCGATCGCGCATAGCGTCGGCCGGTCGGCCTCGGTCGGCTCAAGTGGGCCGTCATGGTCGGCTGCGGCCGGTTGATTGCAACAAGCCGCTGGGGCGGCGGGGCTTCGGCCTGAGCGACGATCGCGGGCGGCGGGGGCGGTAGAACCGCTTGAGCCGGGACCATCTGTGTTTCGGCTCTCTGGCTGGCAGGCGGCGCGCTCTGCGCGTTCGTGGCCGCGCTGGTCGCGCTCGTCGTGATGAACGCTGCGGTCGCGAGAAAGGCTGTGCGAAGAACCGGCGAATTGCGGTTGAATACGTGCTGCATGATTAAAGCTCCCGGCCCCATTGGAATGATGTGATGTAGATTCCGAGCGGGTTCACCCGTAGCTCCTGCTCGGTCTTAGGCGGCTTGATCCGGACGGTGAAAAGGCCGGTCCAGCGTTCGGGCGGCATGGGCGCGCCGCCCTGATAGGTCGTCTCGCGCCAAGTGATCTGGTAGGTATCTTTGGTGCGCGGAAGGACGGTCTGCACCTCGACGGTGCGGGCTTCCTGTCCAAGGTTGGCGAACGGGTCGTTCGCCTTGGCGTAGCCGTTTAGGGTCTGCTCGGCCTGCGCGGTGATGAAGTGATAGGCGTTCTTCCAGTTGTCGCGGATGATAACGCCATCGGTGCTTTTACCGCGAACGAGCTGCACCCAATCGCCAAGGAAATAGCCGATTTCGGCGGTCGTTGGCTGGTAGCTGGAATCGGCCGAAACGATCTTCCCCGGCTTCCCAAACTCGTTCACCGGCACGACGTAGGTGGCGATATGCGTGGTGCTGGCTGAGACGATGAAAGCAATTGTCGTGATGGCCGATAGGCCAAGCGATCCGAACGCCATCAGCCGCCAATTCTTGGCCTGCACGCGCGCGCTGCCAATTCGGTTGTCCCACTCCTGCGCGGCCTGCGCGTATGGTGTATTCTGTGGTGCAGAACCGCCATAAGTGGGGGTCTTGCGCTTAAATAGATTTCGCATGGTTTTACCCCTCGTCGTCGATGTTGATTGGAGCCGTCATGCCAGAGCCGCCTTGGGCGCTGGTCGCGGCCATGGCTGTCTGGGCTTGTCGTGTCGCCCGTTGGCGGCGTCTCTCACTGGCGCGTCGCACGGTCTCGTCTGCCGCTGGCGCGGTGCTGGGAGCGGGCGGGGCGCTGGGTGCCTCTGCCGCGCCGCCCGCATCGTTGGCCGCTGTGCCGCCTCCTGACGGTCCTCCGGGCGTTGTACCGCCCTGTGCGGCCGATGCGGCGGCGCCTGGGGCGCGATTGGCGAGAGCTTGGCGTGCTGCCGATCCGTCGCCCGTCAAGCCGCTTGTGCCGCTGCTGGGGCGGGAACCGCCGCCGCTGCTCGATCCTGATCCGCGCGCGCTTGGGGCCGGGGCTGCGGACATTCCGCCACCGCCGCCGCCGCCGCCGCCGCCGCTGCTCGATCCGCCGCCCTGCGGCGTTGCGGGCTGCATCCCTGCACCACCCGGCCCGGCACCGCCGCCAAGGTCGGCCGCTGAACCGCCGCCACCGCCACCGCCACCGCTTCCGCCGCCACCGGCTGCGGATGCTGCTTTTTGTGCGAGCGCCACAGCCCCACGCCCTCCGAGATAAGCGGCTCCGACGCCTGCCGCGACGCCTGCGGTGCCTGCAAGGGCTGCGCCCGCTCCAAGCTGCGGCCCGCCTGTCACCAGCGCCGACGCGAGCGAGGGAACGGTTAGCGACAACATCATGAGGATTATTGAGGCGAAGCAAATTGCGAGGGCTTGGGCGATGACATCGCCTCCGGGGTCGGCAAGCGGAATGGTCTCAAATACCTTGCTGCCGATCGACACGATGACAGCAATGGTCAGGAGCTTGAGGCCAGCGGAGACGACGTAACCAAAGGCGCGCTCCGAAAGAAAGCTGGTCTGCTTGAGGATGCCGAACGGGATCAGCACGAAAGCGGCGAGTGTAACCAATCGAAATTCAACGATCGTCACAAAGAGCTGAACGGCGAGAATGAAGAAGGCGAGCATCGTGCCGATCGCGGCGACGGCAAGAATAACGATGGCGGCAAAGTTCTCGAAAAAGGCAACTGGCCCGGTCTTCTCGTCGATTATCTCGATGAACCGTTTGACGTGTTCCCATCCCATGAAAACGAGATCGCCGGGCTGATTCATGAACGTATTGGCGTTCATGCCGCTGGCACCGGCCTTCAATCCTAGCTCAACAAAGCCCTTGATGATCGTGGAGGTTAGGCCCTGCCAATCGTTCACGACCCACACAAAGAACCCGACTAAGAGTATCTTTCTGAATAGCTGAGGTAGGACTTGGCTATTCTCGTCAATGGCCCAGAATACGGCGGTGATGCCAATTACGATCACGATAAGGATGCTGAAAACAGACGTTACATCGCCTTGGATTAGCCCGAAACCGCTAGAGATAGCGCTCGTGTATGCCGACAAAAACTTGTCGATGATGTTGAAATCAGCCGCCGCCATGGTCGTTGCTCTTTCTTTAGAAGCTCATGCCCTTGTCGGCATTGCGCTTTGAATTTCCCAATTCCCGTTGGAGTTGGTTTCGCCGAGCGGCCTTGCCCGCGACCTCCTGCGCTGCGGCGCATTCCTCGCCTGTCACGGTTCCGGCGCGGCACTGTTCCGCGACCTTCTGCGCTTCCTCGGGATGGGCGCGGAAATACTCGATGCTGCGGGGGGCCTGCGTGCATCCTCCGATCGCGGCGAGCGCCGCGATCGGGACGATGAAGCGCGCTACGCTTACCATGTGGGCGCGCTCGCGCTGCGGGTCTGGGTTCCAAGCCCGCGCTTGGTCCCGGCGCGCCCTGCGGCGGCGAGGGCGGCGTTCTGGGCCTCGGCCGTCTGTGTTGCGCGCATTTGCGTCATCAACAGAGTTTGCAGGCCGGTAAGCTGGGTGGAGAGAGCGGCGAGCAACTGATTGGTCGCCTGCAACGCCGCTGTCTGCCCTTGGGCGTTCTGCGAAGCCGATACGGCGCTATTGACCGCATTTTGGGTGCGGTCCTGGCTGTTGGCGATAGCGTTCTGCGCTTCCATCGCTTCGCGCCGTGTATCGCGGCTGCGCTGTTCCCAATCCGCCTGACTATTCAGGACTTGCTGCCACGATGAACCCATAAGGTCTTTCGGGTAGATCGTGTCGAGGTTGCTCGTCAGACTTTTGGCGCTGTAGCCAATGCCGTTCGCCGATTTCATGATGCTGGTTGCGTCGCTGACGATCGAACCGAGTTCGGGTGAAATGTTGCTTCCCAACTTGGCGAGCATATTTTGCTGGTTCGATACTTGCGACTTTAGCTGCTCGATCTGCTGCAAGCCCTGCTGCACGCTCTTGAGCTGCTGAGCGATTGCCTTCACGTCCACCACTGCCATCTGGGCGTGCGCGGGCGCGATCGGCGCGAGCGTGGCTGTCGTCATCGCTGCCAGCGCGAGCGCGCTGACGTAAAGCCGCTTGGTCATTGTTCCGTCTCCTGCTTGTTATCGTGGTCGATGCGGGGTGCCACGCGATGCGATGGCGCGAAGCGCCAATAGAGAACCGCCACGGCAAGGAAGCCGACTGCGCCCACGAACAACGCTGTCGGGTTTCGGAAAATCCAGCCAAGGGCAAAGGCTAGATAAAAGGGGCTGAGAGCTACCAACAAGGCGAGCCGTTGGCGGCGTCGCGTCGCGGTCAACTCTGCGAATAGCTGATCGCGCGTCACTGGCCGTCTTCTTGTCGGATGAACTCGGCAATGCCGGGCAAGCCCTTCGCTTCAAAAAAGGCGGTCTTGAAAGACTGGCCCTCGGCGAGGATGCGGTTCATCAACTTGTGATCGTCGGGCGAGCTAGACGCGACTGTCGCCAGCGCGACGGGTCCAAGGCCAAGCTCGAACATGCGGTTGCCTGCCATGCTCTGATAGTAATATTCCCGCTTCTTCACGCCCTTTGCGATTAGGTCGATCTGCTGCAAGTTAAGGCCGAACCGCTCATAGACTTCTTCGATCTGTGGGCTGCGCGCGTCGGGATTGGGAAGAAAAACCCGCGTCGGGCAACTTTCGATCAGTGCCGATGAAATCGAAGATTTCAGAACGTCGGTTAGGTTCTGGGTCGCGAAGACGACGGAGACGTTCTTTTTGCGGAGCGTGCGAAGCCATTGCTCGATGCGCTTTGAAAAGCTGCCCGAATTGAGGAATAGCCACGCCTCGTCCAGAATGAGAAGCGTCGGGCGTCCTTCATTGAACCGGCGCTTTTCCAGCACATGAAACAGGTAGGTCAGCACTGGCTCAACGGCGCTCTTGTTCTCCATTAGAGCTTCCATCTCGAAAGCCTGCCAGTTCGATCCGGTCGAAAGCGTGTCGCGCTCGGAATCGAGCAAATAGCCGTGCGGGCCGTCCAGCGTGTACGGGGTCAGCGCGTCCTTGACGGTCTGATCCTGAATGAGGCCAGTAAGGACGGTTAGCGTCCGCTGCTCGATCGGGCCGCTGGCGATGTTCTGCAACGCGGTCCAGATTTCGTCCTTCACGCGCGGCGTGATCGGCACGCCCTCGGCCGCAACGATGTCCTGCAACCACTCCACCGCCCATGCCTGATCCTCCTTGGTCTCAAGGTCGGCAAGGGGCTGAAATGCAAGCTCGCTGTTCTCGCCGCCAAGATAGTAGAACGATCCACCCGTTAGCAGCGTGGCGGCGCGCGACGACGCGCCCTTGTCGAAGATAAACACCTGGGCGTCGTTGTAGCGAAGGAATTGCGTCGCGATCGTGTTGAGCAAAACCGACTTGCCCGCGCCGGTCGGGCCGATGACCATCGTATGCCCTACGTCGCCTTGGTGAAGGTCGAAGCGGAACGGCGTAGTGCCGTCCGTGCGCGTGTGCATCAGCGGCGGGACCGGCGACGGCTCGCCGCGTTCGGCGGCGACGTCGGACAAATGCGAGTTGATCGTTGGGCCTGACCAATTCGCGCTGATCGGCAGCATATCGCAAAGATTGAGGCTGGTAACGAGGGGGCGGCGCAAGTCCGCATAGGCATGACCGGGGATGCTCCCAAGCCATGCTTCAACCCCGTTCACGTCTTCGACCTTCGCCACGAACCCGGCGCGATTGACGGCGGATTCTACCTCGCGGACCTTTGCCGCGAGCCTGTCCGGATCGGGATCGGTAAGCGTGATCGTCGGGGTGTAGTAGCCGACGCCCGCGCTATCTCCGCCGACAACAAGCATAGCGGCCTCGGCGTCCATCGCCTTCGCCATGGCGTCGCTGTCTTCCAGCATCGACGGCTCTTTGGTGATGGCCTCCTTTATCATCGCGCCGATGCCCTTGCGCTTGGCGAACCAACGCTTGCGGGTGGTTTCGACCTCTTTGCGCGCGTCCTCCTTGTCGAGCGGGAGATAGCGGCAAACCCAGCGATACGAGACGCCAAGCGAGTTCAAAAGGTCGAGCATCCCCGGCCGCGTCGATGTTGGATAGGATCGCACCGAAATTGTGCGGATGAAGTGATTTCCCAATTTCGGGAAAAGCCCTGCCTGAAAGTCGTCGTCCGTAATCATCGCGTCGAGATAGAACGGAACATCGGGCCGCTTTACTGGATGCCGCTTTGTCGAAATGCAGGCGTGCAGATAGGTCAGCGTCTCGTCGTCGTTTAGTTCGCGAATTTCCGGCATGAACCCCGCGAGAATGTCGCCCACTTGCCTGACGATTGCCTGAAAATCGCGAAGTGCAATGCGATACATTGCATCTGCGCCCTGCCCGACTGGCGCGTTCTCGATCAGCAGCGCCGACGCTCGCCCTACGCTTTCCTCTGGGGGCAGATAGGTGAAGGTGAGGAAATAACGGCTCTCGAAATGTGCTTCCTCGGCCTCGAACGCTGCGCGGCGTTCTTCGTCGACAAGCTGCGAGACCGGATCGGGATAGGCGCTGTCGGGGTACGTCTGCGACGGAGCGCGTAGCGCCTCGATGTGGACGCACCACCGCGAACCCAGACGGCGCAGCGCATTGTTGAGCTGCGCCCGCGCCGACGCCAGCCCCGATTGGGTGGAGCTGGCGAGGTCTGGGCCGCGAAAGGTGAGTGACTTCTGGAAACTGCCGTCTTTGTTCAGCATGACGCCGGGCGCGACGAAAGCCGCCCATGGCAGATGATCCATTAGGCGGGTGGCTTTCGGCCGATACTCAGCGATGTTTAGCATTTAGGCGTCCCAATATGGCTTTTGGCGAAGGTGCCTGTTGAGCGTTCCGAAGAAGTACGGATCGCGTTTCGTGAGGGCGTAGCCGATCGTATGGACTATGAAGCCCGCTGGCAGGCCAAGCCACGGCACACCCATCCCCAAGGCAAGTTCTGCCGTGAAGACGAAGTTGATGACCATGAACATGCGAGGCACCCCGCCGAGCAAAATCGGCTCGGCGAGGCTGTTGTGGAACGGCACCTCGAAGCCCTCGATTTCGTGGCTCCTATCGGCCACTTAAAACCCTGCGCCCCCGGAGAAACCGAAGAAGGTAATGAAGAAGGTCGATGCGCTGAACGCGATGGCGAGGCCGAAGACGATACCGAGTATCTTCTTCATGAAGCCGCCGCCCTCTGCGAAGGCGAAGCCCAAGCCCGCCAGGGCCACGGCGATGATGCCCGCGATCTTAGCGACGGGGCCGGTGATGCTGTCGGCGATCTGCTGCAATGGGTCTTCCCACGGCATACCTGAGCCGCCCGCGAAGGCCGGGGATGCCATCGTCATGATGGCGAGGAAGATAGCGGCGTCGCGGGTACGCCTGTAGATTTGGGGGAGTTGTCGGGTCCGTCGCATTTGGGCTGCTCCTACTGTGCGTCGTTGGTGTGACATACAAAATATGTCACAGACACACACAGTAGTGCAGTAGGGAATCCTCGTCTAGCCGTTTTGTTGCGAATCGTTCTCTGATTGGCAATCGTCTAGTAAGGCTCTGTCACAATATCCCGCGCAAGGAACCGTTTACCGCTGTAGCGGTTCCCGTTTTTGAAGCATCAATGCGTGATGTCTTCGATGAGGTATGTGTCATTTTCGCGACCGATCAGGCGCGCTACGCTCTCCACGCGGCGTCCTGCCTTGGTCCGCTTGATGTAAACGATGACGTTAATTGCCTGCGTGATTGCCCGGTAGGGGATGCGCTGCGTTACCTCGCCGATCAGGTCTTCAAGGCGAGTAAGCCCCTCCATGGCGCTATTGGCGTGGATGGTCGCAAGCCCCCCCGGATGGCCGGTGTTCCATGCTTTCAACAAATCGAGTGCCGATCCGTCGCGCACCTCGCCGATAATGATCCGATCTGGACGCAATCGCAGACTGTCGCGGACTAGATCGGTCATGGTGACGGGCGGGAAGCTCGTTTTTGTCAGCAGCTCCACCTTATCCGCTGCGGAGCATTGAAGCTCGGCCGTGTCCTCGATCAGGAAAACGCGGTCTTCCGAAAATGGCGGTAAGGCGAGGATGGCGTTCGCCAGCGTCGTCTTGCCCGATCCTGTGCCGCCGACAATCAGCATGTTTTCGTGATCCTCGGCCGCTTTGCGAAGCGCGCTGGCCTGCGCGTCGGACATGATTCCGCCCTCGACGTAGTTTTCCAGCGTGAACACTACCTCGGGCCGCTTGCGTATCGCGAAGCAAGCGTTGCGCGCGATCGGCGGGAACTCGCCCTGAAACCGCTCGCCAGTTTCCGGCAATGTGGCGCTGACGCGGGGACTATCCCGCGTCACGACAACGCCCGCGTGGTCGGCGAGCAATCGCAAGATGCGCTCGGCGTCGGCCGATGTCATATCGTGGCCGCTGTATTCTCTGCCGGTGCCGATCCGATCGACCCAGATTTTGCCGTCTGGGTTGACCATGACCTCGACCACCAGGCGCTCGGCCAGCGCGCTTGCGATGACGGGGCCTAGTGACTGTCGAAGGGCTGCGGCTTTGCGATCCAAGCCGATGACGTTTTGCTGAGCCATGCTGATATTATCCTTCGGTTCGGGGCGTGCCGTGCGCGTCTAGGAACGCCTTGCAGGCGGCAAAATCGGTGCGGTAGCTGGATGGGAGCGGAACGCCCTTCTTGCGGCTGATGGTCTCGGCCGCTTTCATCATGGGTGCGGTCGGTGCTGCGGTGCCGAACGCGGTTGTCGGCTCGGCCTTTCGTAGAATCTCGATCAAGCTGCGCGTCTGCGCCGCGACTTCCTGCACGAACGTATCGACGCTGATCCCGCCTGAAAGGATCTCGTCTATGCGACTTTCCCAAACCGCGGTCGTTCCCGGATCGACCAACGCGGGCGCGACCTTATGCAGCAAAGCGAAAACGGCCATGCCTGCCTGTGTGGGATAGAGCTTCCCGGCCTTGACCATCAACAAGCCCTGATCCTTCAAACCGCTTATCACGGTGTCGCGGGTCGCCTGTGTGCCGATGCCTTTGGCGTCCTTCAGGCGCTCCTTCAGCGCCGGGTCGGTGATGAACTGCGCGGCGTTTTTCATCGCCTTGATAAGCGTGCCTTCGTTGAACCGCTCGGGCGCGCGGGTGGTCTTCTCGGCGAGCTGGGCCGTTCTGATCGTGGCGGCGCTGCCGTCCTCGATCGCGGGAAGCTCGTCGCCCTCGTCCTTTGCTCGGTCCCCTTCCCCGGTTGTGTCGCGAAGCGCACGCCAACCCGGGACGATCGGAACCGTCCCCTTGGTCGCATAGGTGGCTTCGCCGATCGCGAGCGACATACTCGTCTCGGAATACTCATAATCGGCTGAGACCGATTGCAGGAACAGGCGAGCGATCACGTCGAACAGGCGCCGCTCGTCGGCGCTGAGCGCGTCATAGACCGTCGGAAGGGTATCGAGCGTCTTGGGGTTCGGGATTATGGCGTGATGGCTCTCGCCGCCTAACCCGGCGTCGGAAAAGACGCCCTGCTTTCCCGTGCGGATCGTTGCGAGGGCGGGCGCGGCGTCCTTCCACGGGCCAAACTCGCCAAGCGCGGCGGTGATGTCCTGCGCGGCCGGTATCAATGCCTCGGGCAGGAACCGGGTCTCGGCGCGGGGGTAGGTCGTTATCTTGTGCTGGTCATATAGCGCCTGCGCCACCTCCATGACCTTCGATGCGGTCCAGCCCCAACGGCCCGCAACCTCCTGCAACGTCGATAGATCGGGCGGCTTCGGCCCGGCCTTCTTCTTGCGGTTCGTCGCGACGACAAGCGCCCCGCTCTGCCCGATCGCGGCGGCGACTGCGGCCTCGCCCTGGGCGCGATCGGTGACGGGCGGCTTGTCGGGGTGGTGCGTTAGAACGACCTCCCGCCCGCCTGCCTGCACAGTGGCCGCGATCCCGTAGCTGGTCGCTGGCTTGAATCGCTGGATTGCGATTTCGCGGATGCAGACGATTCCAAGGATGGCCTTCACGCCGGGCGGGATAAGCGCGATCGTCGCGGCGCGGGTGAGTGAGAGATTATAGACCTGATCGGCGCGCTCGCGGGCAAGTCCTGCCTCATAGAGCCGTCGATAGTCGTTATTGGGGCGAAGCGCCGCGAACGCCTCTTTCAAGCTGCCGGCGTCTTCGCTGGTGAACATTGCGCGCATGACTTCGCCCCGGAAGCCAAGGGCCTCGACAATCTCCGTCCCGATCACTTGGCCCTCACGGTCGCAATCGGTCGCAATGATGACGCGATCCGCGCCTTTCAAAGCGGTCGCAATCGCCTTGCGCTTGCGCTCCTGCTGCTGGGTCCGCTCGGCCGTCTCGCCGATCGTCGGCACCTTCTTGAACTGATCGGGGAGCAATAGGTGGAAGCCCTGCCATAGCTTCCAATCGGCGTTGTAGGTCTCAGGGTCGGCAAGGGTGAAAAGATGCCCCTGTGCTGGCAGAACGTCGCCGTGGCTGGTGCCGATCGCCGATCTGATATTCTCGGCTTGGCTCGGCTTTTCGCAAATCACAATGCTGCGCGTCATGCCCAATCGTCCTCGTCCTGCATCGCGCTCAACGTGATGTCGTCGATAGAAAGCTCTGATGGCACGGAAGCGGCTGCGGTCGTGCTGGCGCTGCCATAGTCGGAAGCGGCGGGGCGCTTCGACTTGTCACTCTCGGTTGTGGTGGCCTCGGCCTCCCTCGCCGTAGCGTTCCGCTGGGCTTCGCTGAGCGCAGCTTGATCGACGGGAATGGATGCCATCGGCGTCGTTTCGTCGAATGGCAAAGCCGATCGAACGCCTAGCCAATCGTTCGCGACCGTTGCCGTAGGCCGGTCCATAGTCGCTTGCGACTGCTTGAACGTGGCCCGCTTCTTGCCGTGAAAATCGACCGCGATCGTCTTAAAATAGGGGTCTTCGTAGTGCTTGATCTTATCGGCGATGAAGGGCTTGGCGTTGTTGACGAACACGAACTCTTTGGTGGTTGCCAGCCCTCGAACGTGCTGCTCGCCGAGAATATAACGCTCCTGCTCGCCAAGGGACGTGCTGCGGTTGCCCTTGTGAAAGAGGCTGCGCGGGTCGCTAAAGCTCTCGCGGTATTCCAAATGTTTGCCCGCGCGCTCGATGATGCTTTTGATAGATTTCGGCTCACTGGTCGAGAATGAGACCGTGATGTGCATGTTGTCGAAAATCGACGTGTGAACACCATATTTGCCGAACACGTCATTGAAGCTCTGGCAAAAGAGCTGGCAAGTGATGCCATAGCCCGCCATTTCACCAAGGGCGTTCTCAATGAATGGCAAGCCGCCTAGCTTTGGAAACTCGTCCAGCATCAATAGCAGGCGGTGGTTTTTCACGCGGCCCCGGCTGTCGTAGTCGATGTCTTCCATGAGGCTGTTGATCGACTGACGCAGGAACACCCGCACCAAAAATGCGAGCCGGTCGGCGTGCGCCTGGGGCGTGATAAGATAGAAACTGACCGGATTTTTCGAGCAAACGAGGTCGCCGATCATGAAGTCAGACGCGCTCGTTGCGTATGCGACAAGCGGGTCAGCAAAGAGGGTCAAGGCTGATTGGGCGGTGCCTAGCACGCTCGATCGCACCTTAACGTCCATGCTCATAAGCGCGGTCGCGCCAAGATTGATTTCGGGATGGTTGGTCGGCGCTGGCGGGCCTTGAAGCTCGCGCCCGTCCTCCGTCTTCGGATACTCAAAATAGTGCTTCGTGTGCAGCATCGCCGTAATCGTCGGCTCGATGTCGATCAGCAGGCGACGGACATAGGCAAGGTTCTTGTTCTTGTCCTCGGCGGTGTAGAGAACGTGCAGGATCACCCCGACGAAAAACTGGCTCGCCGACAAATCCCAGAAGCTAAGATCGCCTGCCTTTGACCCTAGCGGATCGACAAGCACACCCACGACATTCTGAATGTCGGCAATCTCGCGCTCGCCCTTCCGAACCTCGAAAAGCGGGTTCCATCGCGCGGTGTTCCGATCGGTTGGAGCGAAATAGAGAACGTGACTGAACCGCTTTCGATGGTCCGCCGTGATATGCCATATCTCGCCCTTACGATCGTAGGCGAACAAGCTGCCCTCCCAACTGAGGGCCGATGGGATGACGTGGCCCACGCCTTTGCCCGATCGGGAAGCGCCGACGACTAAGCTATGCTCGACGCCGCGATAGGTGAGGCGATAGCCCTCGTACATGCCGAGAACGCGCCCGCGCGCCTCCTGCTTCGGGTCGATCAACTCGGCCCTCTTTGCGTCTTGAAGCGTCCCCCATGCGTCCAATCCGAACTGCTGGATTTTGGGCTTCTGTCTGCGCGAAAGGCCGATAATTCCGGCGATAGGTAGCATCGCAATCGCGAAGCCAAGGGCCTCGGAAAGGCCGAAGGCTTGGCGATAATATTTGCCGAACGACACTTCCCACGAAAGGATTTTCCACGGCGCATAGAAGCGGCGAGGCCCGGCGTCGTACCATCCCGGCCCGAACTCTCGCGGATAGTTGAACGTCGCGGCAAGGTGCTGGGTTGAAACCGAAAGGCCCAAAAGCATTGCGGCACCCGCGCCCGCCAGTAGCTTCTTCCTGTGCTTGGCGATGTCCATTGGTGGTCCTCTCTAACGGGTGAAGCCGCGCCCGAGTTTAATGCTCTGAACCTTGGCCCGCGCCTGCTGTATTTGCTGGGCCGAAACGCGCGAAAGCGTGTTCTGGGTAGCGGCATCGACACGGCGCAAAACCTGCGTGGCGTCGCGCGCATTGATGGGACGGCTGACGGATTTAAGGCCAAGCTGCTCCGCGATCTCGACGCGCTCTCGAACGCGCTCAACCGTGACAAGCCGCTTCTCTATTCGTCGAATTTTACGGTCAAGGTTACGATTTTGCTGCTTGGCTGGCTGGGCGGCTTTGGTAGCCTGATCGACACGCCCAAGAATGTGCGACCGTCCCTGCTCGCTGCGTAGCCAATCCTCTCGAACCTTCACACCGGCCCTTGCTCTGGCAAGCTCCCGTCTTGCTCGATCCATCGCATGAACCTCGACGATCTTCGCCCAAATCGCGCGCTGCGGATTGCGAAGGAAACTCGCGAGTGTCGTGCGCTTTGCGGCGGTCGCCTTTGTCCGTGCCTTGGTCCGTTCAAGGTCGCGCTGCGCGTCTCTCAGGCGAGCGCGAGCGTCGGATATGACCTCGCGGCGAACGTCCGAAGGCTTGACGAGCGGCGGGACCGGTATTGCTTTCTGCTCTGCTTTCCAGCCCGCAATCTGACGGCGAAGGCTGGAGTCATAGTCTGCCAGTTCCTTCTTGATGCCGTCGATTCCGGTCTCACGCTGGGGCAGCATTTTCGCGAGTTTGTCGTCCATCGACGTGATGGATTTGGCAAGCTCGGCCCGCTCCGCGTTCGATGCCTTCACGGCGCGGTTTATCTCGCCGCGCTCGCTGCGTTCGCCGTTGCGCTCGATCGCGCTGGCGGTCGGGCCAAGGTGAATTGTGGCCTCGCGCTCTAGCCCCTGATCCTCAAGGCTCTTGTGGCTGACCTTGGGCGCGTCGGGTCCAAGCGCCTTCGCTAGGTGCCGGTTCTGAACCTCGGCCCATTGCTCGCGCCACTCGGCGAGCTGCTCGCGCTTGTCCCAAGCGCGTTCCTTATTCCCAAAGCCCGCCTCGTCCACCGTTCGGGTGGTGAGCATTATGTGGGCGTGATGGTTCCGCTGGTCGCCGTGCGGATCGGGTGTGTGAATGGCAACGTCTGCGATCATGCCCTTATCGACGAAGGCGCTTTGAACGAACTCGCGCACAAGCTCCTGGCGCTGTTCGGCCGATAGCTCATGTGGGAGCGAGACTTGCACCTCTCGCGCCACGCGGGCGTCGCTGCGGCCCTCTGCGGCCTCGACGGCGTTCCATAGTGCGCTGCGGTCTGCGAACGCCTCTGGCGCGCCTTCTGGGAGCATTATTTCGGTATGCTCCACACCGCCCCTAGCGCGGTAGTCGAACGGCATTTCTAGCCGCTCGTCGCTCAGACGCTCGCCAGCACGGTAGGCGGCGGCGGCGACTGCGCTGCGACCGTCCGACCGTTTGATGACCTGTGCTGAAAACCGATATTGCGCCACGCCGGTTGCCTTCTCGTCTGCTTCCTACTTCGCGCCCGCTGGCGCTGGGATCGCTAAGGGGCTTGCCCCTTGGCTCAATCGCCCCACGGCGGTTGATGTCTCGCCGCGCCTGCGGCGGGACCGCACCGTTGCGAAGCAATGTGTAAGTGCGCCATTCGCATGGAGCTTACAAGACTTATCGACCTTGACGGGTTCCTTTGATAGAAAGGGAGCCGTCGAATCTGCGAAGGGCTTGCATGGCGCTTGATCTGGAAAACATCGCCGACATCGAAAAGGCGAAGGCGGTTGCTCAAGCTCGACAGGAACGGGCTGAGGCTTTGGCGCGCAAGGGTATGCGTCGCCGGGCTACTCGCGCCCGCATCATCATCGGCGGCGCGATCCTTGCTGAACTTCGCGAAAACCCCTCCGATCGCGCCTTCGCCGATCGCATCGTTGCGATCCTCGACGACCGCGTTTTCCGCGATCAGGACCGGGACGATCTGCGCCACCTTCTCAACGTCCCGGTCCCTGAGATTGTCGCTTCTGAGGCTGGCGCGCCCTTGTCCTCGGACCTTCCCGATTTCGCTTCTCTGGAAGCCCTTGCCGCCAAAATCCCGCGATCTGTGGCTGACCTTGATCCGGATTTTTCCGACGTGCGGCATCTTCTCAATCGAGACCAATGATCGCGCCTCTGCCCTCTCCACTCGCTGCATCTTCTTTGTCCTACTGAGGGGCGCTGCTCGTCTTACCGCTGCGGAGAACAAACATTCCCCCTGCGTCATCCGGCGCGTTATCTGCCCTCTGCTCTGCGAGGATCGGGGCGCGAAGCGAGGCCAGTTCCGATGCTGCGTCGTCCGGTCTTTCGGATGCCCTGCCCTTCAACGCTGGCTCGATCTGTCGCGTTAAGTCGATCGCTCTGGCGTCCGCTGGCTCGTCCTGTCCCTCTCGGATCGTGCTTGCCGGATCGAACGCCTCGGCCTGCCCTCCAACAAAAATCGCACCACCCCCGTCGATAAAATCGCTCTGGTCATTTCCGGCCGTGACGATTGCGCCACCTGGGCCTCTCGTCCTCACGTTGGCGTATCGCGGGCCGGTGTAGAAGCTATGATCGCCTATCACTGCGCTAGGCGTCTGTCCCCCAAAGTTCGTAAGCCCGCGTGATACCAAACCGGCGCGCTCTCTGGCTGCGACGATCCGGGGATTTTGGAAGTAGAGCGCCCCTCCTGTCTCGTCTGCAAGTTCGCCGCGTAATGCCAGCCCTACAATTGCGTCAACACGCGCTCGCGCTGCCGGTGGAGCTGGGGGCAATCGCCGCCAGTCGCCGCCATAGCGTGAGACCGGCTCGAACTGCTTAGGCGCGTTCAAAACGGCGTTGACGCTGTTTCCGAAGCGCCCGCTCCCTACTCGGTTGATGATCGTATAAACGACGGCTGCAATCCCTCGGTCGCCCTGATTTGCGGCCTCGGCATAGGCGACGCGGCCAATCGCTTCTCGGTCGCTCTCATCGTCAACGCGCACGTTTGCTTTTGCCGCGTTGGCCCTTTGGTCCCGCTCGATCTGGGCGCAGTTCGTGCCGGGTGGGACTGCGGTTGTCGCGGCTTCATTTTTCAGAACGAGGGTGCAAATGGCGGCGATAGTTAGCGGGTCCATTTCAGTTCTTTTCCTCTCGGTTTTTGGCGAGCGGGGCGCGCTCTCCATCTGTCCAAATTGGGCGGAATGTGCCGATGATGTCGGTCGATCGAACCGGCCCGTAATAGCGGCTATCGTAGCTGTTCGGGATGCGATCGGAGAAAACGAAATACTCGCCCGCCCTGAGAGTTCGGCAAGCTCGCCAGTGCGGGAGCTGTCGGCCGAAACGATCGGCTTGCACGATCGGCGCGACGGCCCTCCCGTTGATCGCCAAACCGTCAGGGCCGGTTGTGCAAACGCGGTCCCCCTGCCCTGCTGCGATCTGCTTGATGATCCCGGCGCGGATCAAAGGCGGCATGTGCTCGGCGGCGTAAGGGCGACCCATTGGCGGGATTTGAAAAGCGATGATCCGGCCTGTCGTGGGTCGCGCTCCGGTTCGGGCATAGTATCCGATTGGCAGGCTCGGGGACGGATTGTGGATGACGATTGGCCCCGGAAGCGTAGCCGCTACTGTGGCGGCTGCTGCAACCGGAATAAAGCCGATTAGAACGGTCCTGAGCGCGCGGCTGCGCTTCGCGGTGCTGGTCACTTGCCTGTGGTCCCTTCTGCTGCCTGTTGGGCTTCCTGCGCCTCTATGAGGTCAAGCATGAGCCGAAAGACTTCGCCCTTCGGGATGCGATGCCGATAGGCGTAGTCGTCGAACCGTTCTCGATCCCCATCCCGCAAGCGAAGATTGTAGTGGTCGGGATACTGCGACGGCTGACGCGAACGCTTCTTCGGCGCTGCCTTCTCGGTCGGCGCGGGCTGTTCGACCTGGGCGAGCTGGCGCGGCTTGTCTGAAACGAAACCGTGCGCCTCGTTGTCGGCTCTTGCCTGCTCGCGAACCTCGCGGGGCGGGGGGGCGATGTAGTTGCTATCGTCGCCGCCAAAACTGGTGACGCCTGCCAGCTTTGGCGCGGGCTTCTTCGGTTTGTCGGTCATGCCCCTGCCCTCGCCGCTGTAAGCGCCTCTAGCACGTCATGGGCGAACGCTGCGGCGTTCGCCCGCGCGCTCTCGATTGCCTTCGCCTGAGCGCCCTCCAAGCCGCTTAGCGTGCCTCCTTCGGCGAATAGACTGCGATAGACGGTGCGCTCTGCGATCGGCGTGGCAAGCGTAGCGATGCCCGCCCCTCTTACGCCTTCTGCGATCTGCTGCGCGACGCGCGAACGGATCGCCGCGCTGGCCGGGGTTCGGGTGAAGACGCCTGCAAAAGCAATGTCTCTGCGGGCGGCTGTGGATGCGCGCCGGATGCTCTGAAAAGCGCGCGCGGCTTGGTCGCTGTCCAGCACTGAACCTTGCATTGGAACAAGAGCTAGGTGCGTCATCAAAAGCGCATTGGTCACGCGCGCCGACGCCCTGCCCTCAAGATCAACGATCACGAATTTGGCGCGCTTCTGCGCCGCGTCGATCGTGTCGATAATCGCGTCTTCGTCCACTTCCTGAACCACTTCGATATTGTCGGGCTTGCCCGGCAATCCGGCCCATTTGGCGAGCGGGAAATTGGGGTCGGCATCCACGATGACGACTGAACCGCCGCCCTCGGCAAGCTCGATCGCCAGCAATAGGGCGGCGGTCGTTTTCCCGACTCCCCCCTTCGGCGATAGCAGGGTGATTACCGGCATTGTGCGCGTCCCTTTCGTAGAAGTGTTAAGCGTATTACCGCGAGCGAAAGCGCCTTCGCTGCATTCTCGGTAATACCGCTAATCGGTAACATACGCGCAAGCGCGGTAATAGCGATATTGCAAATATTATCGGTAATACAGAGAATAGGGGTAATCCGCTTAGCCTCTGAACGCGGCCCGCCACCAAAGCGTTTAAACGCTTTGGTGGCGGCGGTGCTGGGGCTGTGGCTTGCGGTCATGCGTCTTGCTCGCCGTCCTCGGCCTCGTCCGCGTCAAGCGGATCGTGGGCCATTCTGCCATGGTCATCGACCGGGCAGATGGGTGCGCCCACTTCCTCGATCCACTTGCGGGCGGTGCGGACGGTATAGCCGCAATGCGCGCAAGCGCATTTCAGCATCCGTGCCGTCTGCTTCTTCTTCTGCCCTACGGGCGCGAGCGCATTGAGGCGGCGGTGAGGGTAGGGGGCAAGCTGGGCGATGATCGGCGCGGCCCATTCCATGAACTCGGGCGTCGGCTCGCTGGTGGTGAAGGGGGCCTTGTGGCCGATCGTCGCCGCTGCGATCTGAAACGGGCGCTTGTGGCCCGCCTCGGGGATAGCCGCATGGATCATTTCATGCGCGAGGATCGCGGCGACGGTCGCCGGGTCGTCTTCGACCGGCGAGATAAAAATCTCGGCGTGCTGATCGTCGCTCGCCTCGGCGCTCCAACATTGGCCGCGAACGCGCTTCTTCTTGCCAAGCTCGCCGCCCTTGCTCGGGAATCCGCATGTGACGCGGTAGGATGGGAAGGAAAGCCCCGCCCGCTCGGCGAGGACAGGTTCAAAGGCTTTCGCCAGTTGCGAAAGCCAATCCTCGCGAAGCTCGGCCGCGTCCAGGGCGCGACCGATCACTTGCCAGACTCCCAATGTGCCGACATCGCGCGGGCCGTGCCGATCGCGTCGTCTGCGTCCTCGGTATAGTACGCCATCGCCTCTTGCTTGGCCTCGCACCATTGCGTCTTGCGGTCGGGGAACCGCTCTGAAAGCCGATAAAGGTTGATCGTCACGCGCCATTCGCCATCCCGGCAATCGGCCGTCATGCCCGGTAGTGACTTGATCGCGGCGCGGGTGGCCGCGATCGGGCCGGGGCCTGCGACGATGGCGGGTTTTCTTGCGGCCATGGCTCAAGCCTCCATTTCGGAGGCTTGGGCGCGCACGGCAACGTCCATCTGATCGAACGGAGCGCCACCAATGCCGGGGATGCGGGCCGCATAAAGTCGGCCGTTCAAATAGTCCTCGGCGGTCGGCATCGGGGTTTCGTCCAGATTGCCGGAATACTTCTCGAACACGGCGGCAATCGCGCGGGTGATTAGCTCGGCCGAAAAGTCGCGTTGCGTGAATACATACTTAGAGCCGCCGAAAACCTCGTTCCATGCGCTCGCGCTGTATTCGTAACAGTCGTTCATGCCGTCAAAGCTGCCGGACTGATACTTGCGGGTAATTTCCTCGACCTTCGCGACGGTTGGGCCGTCTGTCCAGCTAATATCAATCGAACCGTGGCGATTGCGAACGCTGAATTTAACGCCCTTGAACGCGGCGCGGAGCTGGGTGCGAATGTTCTTCGCCGCGACCTTGCCGCCATATTGGTCGGTCGCTTGCTCAAGCGCGCCATAGGCCGGATCGGCGCGAAGCTGGGCGATAGCCTCCGCAAAGCGGGCCTTGGCATTGTCTGCCGCAACGGCTGCTGTCGCCTTAGCGCACGCGGCACGCGCAAGCGCCTCGGCGATGTCCTCGGCGCTCGCGGTCTCGTCCAGCACGCGCCACTGCACGCCCCGAATGATACATTCCGGCACGGCCTTGGAAATGCTGCCGTTATCGAACACGACGCTAAAGGATGCGTTGCCGCCTGAGTGCATGACGCCGCCCGCGATGCGGACGGACTGGGGGCACTGCTCGCCCTCGATCGCGAACACGGTTCCGCGCCCTGCCCAATGGAGAACGCAAGAAATCCGGGTGCCGATCACGATTGCGGGGGTGGTGGTGGTCATGGTCTGATCTTCCCAACTAGAGGCCGGTTTGCGGCTGCTGCTGCAAACCTTGGCCCTCGCCGAGAGTGGGGGGTGGCCGCACAAGGGCGATCGCGGGGGAGGGGGATCACCCACGCTGCACTGAGCGAAGCGAGGGAAGGGTGGGGATACCCCCGCGATCGGCGCCGCTCGCGGCGCTTCCCTTGTGCTGCCGGGGGGGCAAGGCCCCTTTGACCAGGCTAACGAAATACACCGGCTTGCCGGTGACATCAGGAGGCGTAGCCTCGGGGGCGTTGCGGGGGATTCCCCCGCAGAGGGGGTAGGGCGAGACGCGCAGCGGCTCGAACTCAGGGGGAGACTTCCCCCCTTTGACCTTCTGCCTTCATCGGAACTAACCGTAATTCCAGTCATATCGGCACTACCCGCAACACCTGAATTATCTGCACCACTTGCATTACAGGCATTATCGGTATTATCGGCAATGGTCAATCGGTCACTGACATACTATATTGTTGTTGCTAAAAATGATAGCTCGGAAGCTGGCAATGGGGCCGCTGGCCCGAAAAACGGTCGTTATCCTCGCGAGACAAAAGCTATGCTCGAATGTCTGATCCTCGGTGATAGCCTAGCTCAAGGTGCTGCTGCCGCCCTGAAAGCTGCTTGGCAAAGTCGCTGTGAAGTCGTTGCGACACAAGGAATCGGTTCTGCTGCAATCCGTCGATCGGTTCCGCCACAATCCTACTATTCAGCTACAATATCTGCTGGCTCGAACGATCCAACAAACCCACACTTGACTGAAAATCTCATAGCAATTCGCCGATCTATTTCAGCAAAACGTGTTGTTTGGATTGCTCCCTACAATCGTTCGGTTGCCTATGTCGTTGCCGATCTGGCTCGATCCTATGGCGATTACCTTGTTGATGTTGCTGAAACCCCGCCTGTCCGTGATGGACTCCATCCACGCAGCTATAGCCGCCTTGCACGCTTGCTTGCGGAAGGCGGTTTCGGGGGCCGTTGAAGCGGGAACCTCGGCGAGGGGGGAAGGGGGCGGGCCGGTAGGCCCGCCCCGCCGCTGCTAGGCGGCTTCTGCCTTCGTCGCGAGGATACCGAAGTGATCGACAAGCCGATCGACGGTGTAGACAGTCTCACCGCCCTTCTCATAAGAGCTGTCGCGCATCCGGCCTTCGACGCGGATCAAGTCGCCGACCTGGGCCTTGTCGGCGATGTATTTGCGGGTCCGTTCTCCGAACACTGTCACGCGGTTCCAATAGGTCTCGTCGGACCATTCCCCCGTAGCTTCGTCTTTTCGCGGATAGTTAGCCGCGACCTTGATGTGAGTGACGTTGCTATGGGTGTCGATCTTACCAATCCGACCGATGATTTCAAACTTCGCAAGATTACGCATTTCCAGCTCCTTTATTCCGTGTTGCTGATGGACATTAACAAGGCGAAGTGTCGGCGCGTGCAAGTAAAAAAACGGAGGCTCCGCGAAGTGGAAACCGTAGGCCGACAATGTTGGCCGCTTTTTTACTTGCTCGTACTAGCCGATACAAAGCCTAGATGCCATCAATAAGCGACCGGAAAGGAGCAAGAAATTGAACCAATCTTGATAGATAATACATCGTGTCGTATTTGCGGCGCAAATATACAAATCAACTTTACGTCGCGCTTGCGTCTGCTTGACTTGCTGCGGGGGAAGGGTCCGCTTGCCTTTCGGCGTCCGACTGTTCGGCTCGGTCGCGCTCCATACGTCGATAGATCGCCTGTCGGCTGACGCCTAGCATCGTCGCAACTGCCGCTACGCTCGATTTTGTGGAGCCGGTTAGATGCTTCTTGGCCTCGATCCACTGCGCGTCCTTGATGCTCTGGGGACGGCCAAACCGCGTTCCGGCACGCTGGGCGGCTGCGATCCCGGCCATTGTCCTTTCGTGGTTCGTGCCTCGCTCGAACTCCGCGAAAGCGCCGAATATCTGAAAAATGAGGTTCCCGGCTGCGCTGGTGGTGTCGATCACGGATTCCTTGATCGAACGCAGGCCGATCCCGCGTTCCTTCATCCCCTGTACGGTGTCGATCAGATCGCGGGTGGATCGGCTGAGCCGGTCCAGCTTCCACACGACTAGCGTATCTTCATCCGCTCGGGCGTAGGCCAGCGCCTCGGCGAGCTGGGGCTTGATGACGGCCGAACCGCTCACCCCTTCGTCGGTAAAGACCTTCGTGCATCCGGCCTGCTCTAGCGCCTCAATCTGTAGGCGGGCATTCTGCTCATAGGTGGAAACCCGCGCGTAACCTATCAGCATGTCCGAAACTCCGAAAAACCGTGATACTTTCGGACACTCTGCCGTTTGTCCGAAAGTCTCAAGTAAAAAAATTAGTTCCGGACACCTCGACGGGGGTTTTCGGACGGCCACTTTCGGACGGGGATTTCGGACAAACGGGAAAAGAGCAAATCCGCGATTTTGGGATTGCCGGGTTGTCGCGTCCGAAACCGATCGGTTTCGGACACGCGGCAATGCTCGCACCTGAACGTCTGCAATGCTATGACGATCCGTGCGGAAGGAGAACGCGCGATGGAAAAGAGCTGGCAGCAAATAAACGCGGAAATCGACACGATGCACGCGCATCAGGACTTCACCGAAAAGCTGATCTTCGTTCTAATCGGCGTCACGGTCATTCTTGGGCTTGTCGGCGCTCCCAAAGGGCTGACGCTGCTTTGGCTCATCCCGACGCTCGGATACATGCTCGGGCGGTACAATATTGAGAACCTTCGCGGGACCATGCGCGACTATTGGGTTCCGGCGCTGGGGTCGCAAGCTATTCTCGCTTTCATTGTCGGCGTGCCGCTGCTGATCCGTTTCGGCATTTGATGGCGCGAAACGATAAAGGCGGCGGGCAAGCGGAACGCATTGCCGCCGCCCTGGCTCTCGTCGATCGCGCGATATGCTTGGTCGAAAGCGCCGGGGACAAAGGCGCGTTGATCGCGTGCCATTTGGCGCAAGCTGTTGCCCTTGGGCGGCAAGATGATTGCGCCGGTCCAAAGCAAGCGATCAAAAAAAGGGAGGCCGAAGCCTCCCTTTCTCCTAGTGAGTGAACATTTTAATGAAGGCCGGTGCGAGGCCGATTATCGCGAGGACGAAGCCTACTGCACCGATAACCCACGTCTGTGCCGTGAGTTTGCTTTCCAGCGCCTTGTTTGCTTCCTGAACCTTCACCGCGATATACTCCTCGATAGCCTCCACAACCTCGGCTGCCGCGTCTTCTGACACATTAGCCGCCTTCAACGCTCTAAACAATTTGATTTGCATCTGGTTCTCCTTCTCGTTGGTGTGAGGTGAACAAACGGCATGGGCTCCGGCGTCGGCGGTCAAGGACCGCGTAGCGGCCGCGATAGCGGGGGGTGGGGGAGCCGATTTACGCAGTAAATTGGGGGAACCGCCCATCCTTGAGGGTCGGCGCGCACCCATGCCATAATACCACATTACACAGAGAGGGGTCAGTACATAGAACGGCCCCAGATATACGCTAAGCGCCGACAGCCCTGCTCAGGTGTCGGAAAACACCTGTTTGCCGTACAGTCCCGCGAATGACGTGGTCTGGGACGTTCCTGCCGGTTGGCGCAGCGACAGCGAACGTCCGGCTATGCTGACACCTGCCATAAGTGGATCCGCCTGAGCCCCTTCTCCCAAGTCTAGCCTGTTGGACGATCCGGAACGTCTCCTTCGGCTCTAACGCTGCATAACTCCGGTTTGAGCTTGCGGTGGATTCCAAACGATTCTAACCGATTGGTAACGACTAACGATAACTATGCTTGAGAAGGGGCGTCGATGTCCGCAGAACCGTGGGTTAAGACCGAGCAAGTTGCCCTTCACCTCGGCGTGGTCAAAGAGACGGTTTATCGCTGGCGTGAGCATCGAGGCCTGCCCGCCCACCGTGTTGGTCGGTTGTGGAAGTTTCAAATTTCGGAAGTGGACGAGTGGGTGCGGGCTGGTGGGCCGGATACGAGCGGTACCACGGAGTGCAGCGTAGCATGATAAGCACCGAGGCAAAGATTGAGCGCGACTTCATCGAGAAGCTCAAAGAGTTGAAATACGAATATCGGGACGATATTCAGGACCGGTTCGCGCTTGAACGCAATTTCCGCACAAAATTCGAGGCTCTGAATCGGGTCTCGCTTTCGGATACGGAATTCCGGCGGCTGCTCGAAAAGATCGTCACACCAGACGTGTTCGCCGCCGCGAAATCGCTCCGCGATCGTGACACCATCGAACGCGACGACGGCACCCCCCTCAATTACACGCTCGTCAACATTCGGGACTGGTGCAAAAACAGCTTCGAGGTGATCAATCAGCTGCGGATAAACACCGACAATAGCCACCACCGTTATGATGTTATCCTGCTGATCAACGGCGTGCCGGTCGTGCAGGTCGAACTGAAGGCGCACGCCGTCAGCACGCGCAGGGCGATGCAGCAGATCGTCGAATATAAAAGCGAGACGGGCAGCGGCTATCGCCGCACATTGCTCTGCTTCATCCAGCTGTTCGTTGTCAGTAACCGTAACGACACTTGGTATTTCGCTAACAACAACGAAAAGCATTTCAGCTTCAACGCCGATGAACGCTTCCTGCCGATCTATCAGTTCGCGGCGGAGGATAACCGAAAAATCCGCAGGTTGGACGAGTTCGCGGACAAGTTTTTGGCCAAGTGCACGCTCGGGCAGATGATCAGCCGCTACATGGTCAGCGTCGCCAGCGAGCAAAAGTTGCTAATGATGCGTCCTTACCAAATCTATGCGGTCAAGGCGATTGTGGACTGCATCCAGCAGAACATCGGCAACGGCTATGTCTGGCACACGACGGGCAGCGGCAAGACGCTGACGTCCTTCAAGGCATCCACCCTGCTCAAGGATAATCCGGATATTGAGAAATGCCTGTTTGTCGTCGATCGCAAGGATCTGGACAGGCAGACACGCGAGGAGTTCAACCGCTTCCAGCACGGCTGCGTCGAGGAAAACACGAACACCGAAACGCTGGTCCGCCGCCTGTTGTCGGATGATTATGCTGACAAGGTGATTGTCACCACCATCCAGAAGCTCGGTCTCGCCCTCGATGGCGGGCACAAGAAGAATTATAAGGCGCGGCTGCAGTCGTTGGCGAGCAAGCGCATCGCCTTCATCTTTGACGAATGCCACCGTTCGCAGTTCGGGGAGAACCACAAGGCGATCAGGGAATTTTTCCCGCGGGCGCAGCTGTTTGGCTTTACCGGCACGCCGATTTTCGAAAAGAACGCGCGCTATGAACAAGTGGAAGGCGAGCAAGCCAGCCTGCGCACCACCGAAACCCTGTTTGAGCGTAGCCTGCACGAATACACGATCACCCACGCGATCGAGGATCAGAATGTCCTCCGCTTCCACATCGATTATTACAAGGCAGACGGTGAAAAGCTGCCCAAGCCCGGCGAGGGGTTGAAGAAGAGTAAGGTCATTGAGACTATCATTGCCAAGCATGATGCGGCAACCGCCGAACGCAAATTCAACGCCATTCTGGCAACCAGTTCGATCAACGAGGCCATCGAATATTTCGACAAGTTCAAGGAAATTCAGGCTGCGCGGCAGGCCGCTGATCCGGAATTCCGCCCGCTGAACATCGCCTGCGTTTTCTCACCTCCGGCAGAGGGCAATCCAGATGTGCGCCAGTTGCAGGAGGATTTGCTGCAAGAGGTGGAAGACAACAAGGTTGATCCCGACGCCAAGAAAAAGGCGCTAAAAACTATCATCGAGAATTACAACGCGCGATACGGCACAAACCATCGTATTGGCGAATTCGATCTTTATTATCAGGATGTGCAGAAGCGCATCAAGGAGCAGCAATGGCCCAATGCCGATCTGCCGCACGCGCAAAAAATCGATATCACCATTGTTGTCGATATGCTGCTGACCGGTTTTGACTCCAAATTCCTCAACACGCTCTACGTTGATAAAAACCTCAAGCACCACAGTCTTATTCAGGCCTTTTCGCGCACCAATCGCGTGCTCAACGATACCAAGCCCTATGGCAACATCCTCGATTTTCGGCAGCAGGAGGGCAATGTTGAGGAGGCGATTGCCATGTTCTCTGGCGAGAGCATTGACGCGCCCGCCACCATCTGGCTGGTCGATCCCGCGCCCAAGGTGATCGAGAGCTTAGGCGCAGCGGTCAAGCGGCTTGACGACTTCATGGCATCGCAGGGGTTGGCGACACGACCAGACGAGGTGCCCAATTTGAAGGGCGATGCCGCGCGCGGTCAGTTTATCGAACTGTTCAAGGGCGTGCAGCGGCTGAAAACCCAGCTCGATCAATATACCGACCTGGAGGAGACGCAAAAGGCGGAAATCGCTAGGACCGTGCCGCCCGAAACGCTGCAAGGGTTCCGCAGTGCCTACCTCGAAACCGCGCAGCGGCTACGCGACAAGCAGAAGCGGCAGGGCGACGAGGCGGCGCCGGAAGTGCAGGCGCTCGATTTCGAATTCGTGCTCTTTGCCTCTGCGGTGATCGACTATGATTATATCATGGGCCTGATCGCGAAATATACGCAGGCCCCGGCTGGAAAGCGGACGATGAGCCGCGACAAGCTGATCGGGATCATTCAGGCCGATGCCAAGTTCATCGATGAGCGCGACGATATTGCCGAATATATCAAGGGGCTAGAGGCGGACAAACCGCTGGATGAAAAGGAGATCAAGGCGGGGTATGAACGCTTCAAGGCAGACAAGAAGGCAAAGGAACTGAATGACATTGCAACCGCTCACGGGCTGGGGGTGGATACGCTACAGGCCTTTGTCGATGAAATATTGCGTCGCCGCATTTTCGATGACGAGAAGTTGAGCGACCTGATGGAGCCGCTCGGCCTGGGCTGGAAAGCGCGGACGCAGAAGAAACTGGCGCTGATGGAACAGCTGACTCCATTGCTCCACCGGCAAGCGGAGGGCCGCGAGATTTCGGGCCTCAACGCCTATGACCAATAAGAGCATGGACGTGGTGACGGGCGTGGATGAAGCGGAAGGACTGGTGCCGAAGCTGCGTTTTCCGGAGTTTCGGGATGCGGGGTCGTGGGCAATTAAGCCCCTCAGCGCACTGGCTAAAAGGCAATCTAAAAGGAATTCGGACCACTCAATAGTCCGCGTGCTTACCAACTCCGCGGAATACGGGGTTGTCGACCAGAAGGACTTTTTTGAGAAGGATATCGCCGTTCAAGGCAACTTGGACACCTATTTTATCGTTCAGCACGGTGACTACGTTTACAATCCACGAATTTCCATTTTGGCTCCGGTGGGGCCTATTGGGAAAAATAATGTGGGTACAGGGGTTATGTCTCCGCTTTACACCGTATTCCGATTCTCAGCGGACGATGATAGATTTTACGAACATTATTTTCGGTCAACCTACTGGCATGGTTATCTTCGGCACGCATCTAATTCAGGTGCGAGGCATGATCGCATGGCGATATCAAATGAAGCTTTTATGGCGATGTCGCTCCCGGCCCCTTCGACGCTAGAACAACAAAAAATCGCCGATTGCCTATCCTCGCTCGACACGCTGATTGCGGCGGTGGGGAAGCGGCTGGCCGCGTTGAAGAACCACAAGAAGGGCCTGATGCAACAGCTC